>Ga0207975_100011_pt1 | contig 268785 bp, 216 predicted proteins | sample LakWasMe91_HOW11_2_FD_183913 | JGI IMG/M metagenome (GOLD analysis project Ga0207975, IMG submission 183913) | Freshwater sediment methanotrophic microbial communities from Lake Washington under simulated oxygen tension - Sediment Metagenome... | ecosystem: Environmental > Aquatic > Freshwater...
CCAACTCCTGTGCTTTGGCATCATCCCAAAGGTAGCTTACATGTTGAAAAGTCATTTTTTCTGTGTTACTATTTGACATCGTTTTTTTTGTTTTTTTTGTTTTAATATAGATTATAAGGAATTTCCAATCCCAACCAATACTATCGACAACATAATCAAGCCTATTCCCAAAAGGAAAGTACTGAATGTTTTTTTGGAAACCCCTGTCCATTCTTTCAAATAAAAACCCCAGAAATTGGCCGTTAGAATGATAGTTGACATGTGTAAAATCCATGAACTTGCTCCGTTACCCAATTTACTTTCTCCCATTCCATAGAAGAAAAACTGCAAGAACCACATCGTTCCCGCAATAGCTGAAAACATAACATTTTTAGCAATTGGAGTATTGGTATTTGTATAATCCTTGAAAGTTTTATTTCTAAAATTAAGGTACATACACCATATAAAATTGGTAGTTAATCCTCCCCAAAGTACTACTATATAAGTAACATTATTTTGAAACAATGGGTTACATCCTTGAACAATGGCAGCTTCAGCCATTGGTTTTCCAGCTTCGATTCCAAAATTGAAAAACGAACTCAAAATTCCCGACACAACAGCAATAATAAGCCCTTTTACTAAACTGAATTCTTGCTCATTATTACCATCTTCAATTCCAAAATCCTTTTCCTTTAAAACCCCAGCTCTTCCTGAAAAGGCTATTCCAATAACACAAACCAAAACACCTACCAATACAAGTCGCCCACCTGTAGAAGCAAGCATATCGGTGAAGGAAACTTTACCTTCGGTTGGATAAAAATTATAGTAAATAGAAGGCACCAAAGCACCAAAAGTAGAACAGAATCCCAAAACGATCGAATTCCCTAATGACATTCCCAAGTAACGAACTCCCAATCCATAAGTCAATCCTCCAATACCCCAAATAAGCCCCATTAAATAAACAACGGTTTTTATTGTAGATGAAGAAGCGCTAATTATTTCCGGAAAATTTGGTATGGTCAAATAAGCCGCCAAAGGAGGTACAATTAGCCATGAGAAAAAACCTCCTACCAGCCAATAGCTTTCCCATGCCCAATCTTTCACTTTCTTGAAAGGCATATAAAAACTCCCTGAGGAAAACCCTCCTATAGAGTGAAAAATAATTCCCAGTAATGATTCCATTTAGTTATTTAATTTTTAGGTTAGTTTAATAGTTAATCAGCTTTGTAAAATAATAGAAAGTAGAAAAGAAAACTATCCTGTACTGTCCTTTTCTGAATTAAGATTTATCTTAATCTTAGAAAAATATCGAAAGAAGTATCAAATTTTAATGAAAAAATAAATTTAAAATCTTTATTTTAGCAATCTATTAGCAAACGATTTCGTCTTTTTTACGATCTTTTTCATTATATAAAAAAAAGAGTACAAAACGTAGAAACTTACTTGATCGAACCAATACTTTTTTATTAAAAAGATTAACTACTCATTAGATTAACCATTTTATATTCAATTTGGATTTACAATAAAGATTACACATTAATATAGTGAGTATAATTCCGAAAATATGAATTTGATTAAATTAATTAAAATAGATGATGACTCCAGGGTTCCTAAATACAAGCAAATTGTAGATTCTATTCTGTACAACATCAGCAATGGTAATTTAAAAATCAATCAAAAAATTCCATCAATAAATAGCTTTAGCGAAGAGTTTTACATCTCAAGGGATACTGTTGAAAAAGCGTACAGCATCCTTAAAGAGCGAAAAATAATTTCTTCAATCAGAGGTAAAGGCTATTACATTACCCGTACAAAACTGGAATCCAAAGTAAATGTTTTATTCTTATTCAATAAATTGAGTTCGTATAAAATGAAAACATATAGTGCTTTTATAAATACTTTGGGAGCGAATGCACATACAGATTTACATATCTATCACTGTGACGAAAGCTTATTTTTAAATTTATTGGACAAATTTGAAGGAGCATATGATTATTATGTAATAACCACACATTTCAAATCAGAAGACCTAAAACATATAAGTTACACCGACAATGTTGTAAAAGCTATCCGAAAGATCCCAAAAGAAAAACTTATCATAATGGATAATACAAAAATTGGGATTGAAGGTGAAGTTATCACCATTTATCAGGATTTTGAAAACGACATTTACAATGCCTTGAAACAAGGACTTCATAAAATTGCTAAATACGAAAAACTGATCCTTGTTTATCCAGAAAAAGCGGTATATCCTTATCCCAGACGAATTTTACATGGATTTAAAAAGTTTTGTATCGAACACGAAATAAACTTTGAGATTCTGAATGAAGTTTACGAAGATATAATCTTGAGAAAGGGTGATTTATTTATTACTATTGAAGAATCCGATTTGGTTAGCTTAGTCAAACAAGTCAGGGATAAAAAGCTTGTTTTAGGCGAAGATATCGGAATTATCTCGTACAACGACACTCCATTAAAAGAACTTTTGGGAATCACCGTCGTCTCAACCGATTTTAATGTGATGGGAGAAACTGCCGCCCACATGATTCTTAACAAAGAAAAAGGACAAGTAAAAGTCCCTTTCAATTTTATAGACAGAAATTCTATTTAAAAGTTTTTAAGTTACTAAGATTCTAAGTTGCTAAGCCTCTTAGATTCTTAGCAACTTAGTAACCCTCCTACATCTTCAGCGGTACCAATACAATATTAGGTTGAGGAGCTGGCTTCATTCCATTCCCCATATAAAAACCTGTATGCGGAGGCTGATTATAACCAATATTTTGCCAGGCAATGCTTAAACGATATTGCGGATCATGCATCAAAGTATATTGTCTCACCGTCGTGGGTATTGTTGTAGAATAAATTCGTAATTCCTTATTGTCCGAGCTTCTTAGGATCAATTCTTCTCTCCAATCTCCGAGAATATCAGCCGATAATGCCGGAGTTGATTTAGTCCCATTATTTGATACTGCCCCGGTAGCCGTAAAGAGCCTTCCACTTCCATATTTATCAATATAATTCGAATTGAGCAATTCTCGCGAAGTATCACCATCCCAATAAATCAAAAAGTTAGTCGAGCTTGGAGCTTTTCCAATCGCAGCTCCGGTGCTGTCATGCAAGTCCGGAGATCCTGACCACCAAAATTGTGCCCCAACTCTTGTCGGGTCAATATTATCGGCAACACCACGTCCTACATCTTCATCTTCCATAGCTCTAAACAAAACCTTTCCTGTCGCCGCTGAAAATAAAACAGCTCCTGGGCCTTTAGTTCCTTCTTCAATTTCATGTACCCCAAATACTTCCAATCCCGGTACCTCTGGAACTAAATCCGAAACGTGCAAAGCATCTCCGTGTCTAAATCCCGTTGTGTATAAACCTTTGCCATTATCATCTACACACATCGAACCATAAACGATTTCATCCTTTCCGTCGTTATCAACATCGGCAACCGAAAGCCCATGATTTCCCATTCCCGAAAACGGATTTTCACCATCTTTACTGTCAAACACCCAACGAGAAGTGAGTTTCTTATCCTTAAAATCCCAAGCTGCCAAAACAGTCCTGCCATAATACCCTCGACACATTACAACACTAGGATGCACTCCGTCCAAATAAGCAATACAGGCATTAAAACGATCTACTCTATTTCCCGAAGCATCATTCTTCCCGTTACCTCCTCTTCCGCCCCAAGCACCAATATTGCCTCGCTCAGGAATGTAATCAACTGTCGTAATCAATTTTCCAGTTTTACCGTCAAAAACAGAAAGATATTCTGGTCCTTGTAAAATTTTACCAAAAGTAGGCGAACTGGAATTCAAATCCCTCCAATCTTTTGAGCCGTCTCCAACTACTGTACCCTTACTATCCGTTGTTCCGTCAGCAGTTTTACAAACAAATTCGGCAATACCATCACCATCCAAATCATACACCATAAATTGCGTATAATGCGCACCGTCTCTAATATTTTTACCCAAATTTATTTCCCACAAAAAAGTGCCGTCCAAAGAATACGCCTGAAAAATAGGCGAATCTGTAATTCCTTTAAAAGAATTATCCGCTGTTTTCCCAGTCATGTGCACCACCAAATCATATTTTCCGTCGCCATTCAAATCTCCGGCAGAAACATCATTCGGAATATACCCAGCTATTTCCTTAATCGGAATAGACAAATATTCTTTATCCGGACTATCTGCTGCAATCGTAAAACTCCCAGATTCTTCTTTTTCAATTCCTTTCAAAACCGCTTTCACAAACCAAGTATTGCTTTCATTGGCTTTGGCTTTTTCATCAATAAAATTGGTAGCTCCCGTGATAGGCTGATCATTTACCTTAACCGCTTTATCATTCCCGCTTTTTCGATATAAATTAAAAGCCAATTGATCCGGATCGGTTCCAAAAACTCTCCATCCAACAAAAAAATGGCCCTTTTCCTTAACGGCAATAACACCACGATCCAGAGTTTCCATCTGCCTCTGCCCAAACAACAGCGAGCTCGACAAATGAAGCAAGAGGAATAACATCCCGCTTCTATTTAAAAATGTATTCATAATCAATTTATGGTTTAAAAGGTTAGTTTATCTTTTTGGGCGTGCCCCGCCTCGTCCCAAAAGACGAGGCGGGTCGGGCTGTACGTTCCCGCTTCCCGATAAAAAATCGGGAGAGCTCCACTGCCATCCCTCACGCGAGTGACTGCTATGAAAACAATTTATTGCTAAAATGATTATTGATTTTTCAACTTTTTGCAAACGCTAAAAAAGCAGAATATCTCTCGTTAGCCCCGATGGAAACGGCATCTCCCGATTTAGAAAAACAAGGCTTTTTAGCCGTAGTTTTTATTAATCGGGAATACAGCGGACAGCGGGAGGAAACTTGAAAGAAAATCAAATGTTCTGCTCCAAAAAACAATAATCAAATGCAGCTTCCTAAAACATCTTTTTGAATCCTTCACTTTTCACTTTCCAAGTACCATCTTTTGGGAAACCAGGATTCTCCTCAGTTGTACCGTCCCAACCTGCGCACATCATCGCAACAGCGGTCAAAACTCCTCCATTACCAGGCAAATATAAAGTCAATCTTTCTGCCTGATAATTGTGCCCGTTTTTTAAATAGGTATTGGTTTTAATATTCATAAACAAGGCATCTATGGCTTTGTCTGGCATTCCCAAACGTGCGGCACTCATGGCAGTCATCGGGAAATCCCAACCCCAGGTTTTATCCCAAGACCAAGTTTTCCAAACCAAATCAAATGTATTTTTCATGATTTTTTTATCCAAAAGCGAAGTCTCAGGAAGCATCCCAAAAGTTCCCAATACAGAAGGATGATCGGTTTTGAATTCTGGATTGGTATATGAATCGGTTGCACTTTCTGTAGCCAGATAAACATCGTTTTGCACAGGAAGTTTAGACAATTTTGCCAAAACATCTTCCCATTTTTTAGGCACTTCCTGATTCATTTTCTTTTTCCAGAAAATAGCGGTTTTCAAAGCCCAATTCCAATACGCCAATTCATAAGTTGGGTTGAAAGTTTCCATTGCTTTGAAACGTTCCTGAGCAGGTATAACACCTGGTCCCAACACATAACGGTCATTTTTGCTGTCATAATTGGCGAACGAAGCCATAAAATTGGCCGTTTCAAAAACACGCTCACCATATAATTTTAAAGTAGCATCCGTTGGTTTTGCTCTGTACATCAAATCGGCATAGGTAATAAAATGCGGTTGTTGCCAAATAAGGAATGCCCCAATAGATGATGGACTTTCATTCCCGTCCGGATCGGTCATTTTTTGCCATCTTGCCCCTTCAAAACCTTGTCTTTCGGCTAATTTATTTGCTTTGTCAAACACTTTTTGGTACCAAGGCAAACTTCTTTCCAATAATTCTGGTCGGTTCCAAAGTGCAAAATGAACACCGTGCCACCAATGCATTTCTAAATGCGGTTTCCCAAACCAACTGTTATAAGTCAAACCGGTTTCCTGCGGTGGAACTTTTCCAGTACATTGTACTTTAGTAAGGTATTGTGAAAGAACTACTCTTCGCTCCAATTCATTGGCTCTAGGATCTGTACTTCCTGAGAAATCAACGGCTGCACCGCTTTCCCAAAAATGTTTCCATCCTGCAATGCTGCTGTTTTCTATGTCTAAAAATGACGGAATTGCTACCTGCTTTTTAGTTGTAAGTCCAAAAAGACAACTTAACTCAAAGGTATCTGTGCCTGCTGGTTCAACAACAAAATAATTGTCTCCCTTCTTTTTCACCTGACCATTTCCATTCCATTTCAAGTGAACATCATACGAAATACTGTCCATTGGGTGAGTGATAACAGCCTCGGTTTTTGATTTTTGCGCAAGCGTACTTTTGTATCCTTGAGTTCCGTCCCATTTGATTCCCATATCAGCCCAATCTCCTGTTGGGAACGGAATTCTCAAACGTACTTTGATTCGGTTTTGTTTCAGTAACTCCGATTTTACACGAACTCCAATCGCATCTTTTTCTTGGTGGGAAGCCGTCAATACAGTCACCGGAATTCCGTCTACTTCAAAACGGCTTTCGATTTCGCCTGTCCACAAATTCAGGGTTTGAGAAATCGATTTGATATCCTCTGGTTTTGCAAGACTTCCGTCTTTCTTAGTGATTTCGAAACCTAAATTCCCCAGTTGAAGCAAATGCGGATTTTGTCTGAACCAATTCACCGCTTCGTTATTTCTTGGCTCTCCTTTTTCCTGAACGCTGTAAGTGATTTCTCGTCCGTACTGTTTGTATTTTTTTAAGGTCTCTGAAAATTTGTAGCCGGAAGTATTTTTATAACTGTCCCAACCCCATTCTGACTCGGTTCCCAAAGGAATTCCTTTAGCATATTTTTCTGGAAAAGTTTGCAATCCTGTGGCATCAACTGTAAATGCAAAAGTACCGTTCCCAACAGTCAAAGACGCTAAAGTGTCTAATGCTGTGTTTTGAACATTGTGTCTGCTTACTAAAGCTTTTCTGTCTATTTTTTGCTGGGCTATCGTCGTGACAGAAAGCAGCAAAACGAAAACTGATAATAATTTTTTCATAGTTATTTGGCGGGTTAATTTTAAATTATTTAAGTTTTAAGATACTTTAAGCGTTTAAAAGTTTAATATTAAATCAAAAACATTTAGACCTAGATCAACATTGTCATTGCAATTGATATTGTTTTGTTATCTAACCAAAGTCGCACTCATCAATCCAATAACCACATCATTGGCAATTGTTTTCAAAGTGAGGTTTTTCAATTTCTTGTTTTTATCCAATGGCAAATCCAAAATCGTAGCTGCGCCTCCATCAATTCCGTAATTCGTCAGGCCTTTTATCGAAATAAAATCTTTAAATGTTCTGGAAATCTCTCCCGATTTCAAATATACTCTGATTGGTTTAGGAGCATTGGTTGTAAATGCCAAACCATCAGTGAAATAATCCTGCTCTATTGGCCACCAATTTTCAGGGTTTTTCAATAATAAAATCTCCGAAGTTCCGTCGGTATAATTTACCTTAATTTCGCCATTTACAATTCGGCTTTGCATTGGGTTTGTTGTGCCTGCAACCATCAAATACAAATGCGATGCTTTGCCTTGCAACGGAACATCCACACTTTTTGGATAATTATCCCACAATGAAGTAAAGACAATATTTTTTTGATTTACATCAGAAGGAGTTTGGAAAATAATTCCTTCGGGAGTTGTAATTTGGCCATTTGGTTTGGCTTTTTCACGCAATCCTTTATCATCGATAGAAACCGATAAATTAGGATAACACCAGTTTCCTATTCCTTGTTTCGGAAGCTGCAAAGTTGGCACTTTTGGCCTTGGTGACAAATATTCGTTATTGAAAACATCTGTGACTTTGGCATTAAAAAGTGAAGAAAGTGAAACGGTTTCTAAACGTTTTTCTTTTCCAAGAGGAATATCCCAATTGGTTACAGCAATTTTCTGCACCGAGTCGGCAGCTGTTTTCAGCGTAAAATTATTCGTTCCCGGAACCAAATCCTGTAACGGAATCTGAATTGTTTTTTCTTCGTTTTTATTCAAATTGATTTGCTGTTTGTCTTTTGCGGAAGCGCCAAAAATCAATTTTCCATCAACGCTTTTTTCAGCATTGTTTTTCAGGGAAACTTCCAGATTGTCATTTTTAAGCGCGACAATTTGTGATTCCATTTTTGGTTTTACCACAAATTCAATTGGGCTCCACCAAGACAGATCGCCTTGTTTTAGTTGAACAAAAAAGCATTTATTGGCATTGCCTTTTACATTTGCTTTTAGCGTTTTATCCGTTTTCAAAATGTTATCCAAAGAAGACTGCGGGTCATAAACCTTCAAAATTGAAGCATTTTTTGTGTTTATCTCCAAAAAATCCCCTGAAGCATAATCATTTGCAACAGCTATTTGCTCCAAAGCGTTTCCATCCCAGGAAATCACAATATCATTGGTCGCATTGTACGGAACCTGAACCGTCAATTGAGGGCTTCCAATGCTTTCTGACGAAACAGTCCAAGCTGTGTTTACTCCATTTACAGTAACACTTTTTATTTTTTCAAACGGAATATTGACCGTAAATTTCAAAGACATATTTTTAGAAAAACGATTTTCGATATGATAAACATCGTTATTGTTTTCTCTTTTGAAAGAATAGGAAATATCAGGAATTGTCAGCGCGGCATTATCCCATTTTGCAGGAAAACCAGGTTGAATAGTTAAAATTCCTTTCAAAGCGTCGGGCTGAATTCCAAAAAGTCCTTCGACCAATGTTCGCGCCGCCATCCCGATTGGGTCGGCAAAATCACGATAGAGTTCCCCTCTCATCGCGTCCTGAAATGTCAATTGCTCGAATCCTCCGGGAGAAGCTCCTAAATACATACTCTCGATTAATGCGCTTTCCCACATATTGTATGCTGTTTCAGAGCGTCCGCCTTGCCAAAAAGCCAAAGAAGTGTGCAATTGCTCCGCCAATGCCACATTATTTATTGACCAAGTATAAGGCTGCCAATTGGTTGTACTAATCATATACAAATCCTTTTTGTCCAATCCATCAACTGAAATTGGGATATGCGGAATTTGTTTATCAACATACTGAAGCATTTGATAGCTTTCGAAAGGATTTGATAATTCCGAATCAATAGTATGATAAATACTCCAGATTCCCGGTGAGTCATGTAACAATTGATTTCCAAGCATATCCTTGTACTCGGCAAAAATTCCTTTTTTCGGAATCCAAAGTTTGCTATTCACCGCTTTCAAAATCTTATCCGATTCTTTCTGATAAGGAAGCGCATCTTGTTGCAACTTTCCGGCTATTTCGCCAACCAATTTGTTAGCATAATAATTATACGCTGATGAATGAATCACGCCGCCACCGCTGTATTGCAAGGCATCGCTTGCCCAAATTGTGGCATAAGCATCATAAAGTCCGTCATCATCGACATCAAAATTTCTTTTCTCCCAGTTGAGATGCCTTCCAATTACCGGCCACATTTCTTTCATAAATTCGGTGTCGCCCGTCCATTTAAAATGACGCAACATTTGGTCGAAAAAAACCAAATTCATGTCGTAATGATGAGCAACTGTATTCTTGTCAGGATTTCTGCTAATGTAGCCACTGCTAAACATTGAAGTTCCCATTTCTTCTTTTTGTCGTGCCAAATTTCTTTCGGCATCAAATACAACCGGACCGCTTGCGGGTTCTGTCACCTGCGAATGGCTGTAACTTGTAAAATGCGTTTTTGCTCTGTCGTGCCAGCCCAAAGGATCGGCGACGTAGGCTCCTCTCCAGGCATTCAAATACATTCGCCACGCCACTGCACCATGAAGATAGGCAGGACTTTCCCAAATCCCGTCAGCAGCGAGGGAAAGTGCCGAACCAAGCGTATTGATATAAGGATCAGGAGTTGAAACTTTAACCCTATTGGCCAAAGCCTGTGTTTCCTGAACTGATTTTTGAAATAGGTTTTCCAAAGCCTTTTGTGAACCGTCAGTAATTTTTTCCTCGGTTGTCAAAAGCCAATACATTCCTGTTGGAGAAACAGCATTTATTTTTCCTGCAACAACTGCCAATGGTTCAGGAAAAGAATCATAGAGCTCCGATGGATTTTTTTGTTTTTTTGGGTTGACCAAATGCGCTTGCGATTCGGGGAAGAAACCAAAAATACGTTTGTTGTTTCCCGTTTTCTGTTTATTAACTTCGGAGCCATAATCTAAGGTAAAAGATTGTTTCTTAACCATGTATTTATTGCCAACACAATAATCAGGCTGCAAGTAAAAAACAGATTCCGGGTCGGCACCAATGTCTCCGTCCCTGCTGAACTTTTTACCTGTTGCACCTCCGTAAGCCCAAATCAATGTTGCATTATTTGGTAGATTATTGCCGTAAACTTTCAAAACAAAACCTTCTTTTTCTTTTAAAGCAACAAGTTCAATAAACAGTTCCCCTTTTTCTAAAATTGGGTCTTCAATTTTATAACGCATTGTTCCCAATACATATCGGGTATCGATTTTTGCAGCCTCAGTAATCCATTTGCTTTCTTTTCCATTGGATAAACCTAATTTAAAATTACCTCCCATTCCGGGCATATACATGGCAAATTCAGGCAAATCTCCTGCTTCTACCCTAAAACCGGTATTTGAACCATATAAGGCGCGATTGAATTTTCGGGTTCCATTTTTCAGGACAAAACTTTCACCATCAGGGGTATAATGTATTTTGCGGGAAACATTCTGTTTAGAAGTTACTTCCTGTCCAATTGCCATTGAAGTAAGCAAACAAACAAGAAAAAGGAATTGGATTTTGATTATTTTAGTTCCCATAAGGATTCTGGAAAAATTACGTTAGTTGAGTTTTTTATTGTTGCTTTCGAACCATCATTGGTTTTGATGGAAACATTTTTTAATGTCCAATTGGAACTGTATGAAATTTTCCCGGCTTTCTCTGCTTCAATATGAACATTGTCCAATGTGATGTTTTCGATCATCGATTCCTTCATTCCCTCAACATTAATAGCAGTTTCTATTTTCTTTACATGAATGTTTTTCAGTGTAATATTTTTAAAATACGGAATCCCTTTTGATGGTGGATCCACTTTAGCCAACATTTTTTTCCAATGTTCGGGCAAAGTTTCTTCAGTATAACCTTCAGGAAGTTTGGAGTAACTATAACTCGGATTCCAGTTCATTGACACCTGTAAAAAGGTGTTTATATTTTCCATCTGGATGTTTTCCATCAGAACATCTTCGACGGTTCCGCCTCTATTGGAAGCTGACTTTATATTCAAACCGTTTTTTGTTCCGTTTCCTGTAATATTTGAAGCATAAACATGACGAATCCCTCCTGATGTTTCGCTTCCTAAAGTCAATAATCCAGCTCCTTTCAAAGCGATACAATCCCTGATAACCACATATTCTGTTGGTCTGTTGACACGAAGCCCATCCCAGTCTCTTCCTGCCTTCAGACAAAAATTATCATCATTACAATCGATGTCACAATTTTGCACCAATATCCATTTGGACGAATCAATATCAATTCCATCAGTACTTGGTCCGTGTCCACCAATATTGTTTCGGATGGTAATTCCATCTACTGTTACATATTCTGAATACAACACCTGTACCGTCCAAAAACCCGCTTGTTGGATTTGAACCCCTTTTAGAAAAATATTTTTTGAATCAGAAATTAAAATGGTTCTCGGGCGTTGCGCGTCATAATCGACAATCCAGCGCAATCCTTTAGGTTCATACTCTTTTCGAAGGTTCCAATAGTAATCCCAAAACACTTTTCCCTGTCCGTTGATAATTCCTTCGCCATCAATAATGACATTTTCCTGCTTTTGAACATTAATTAAAGCGGCTGGCCATTTCATTTCAATTCCTGCCACTCGGGTATCGATTTGCTTATAATCTTTAATGTCCTGACTCCCTCGAATTTCTACCTCTTTGTCAACTCTAAAATGAATTCCTGTCTTTATAAATATAGAACCTGTTAGGTAAATTCCTTTTTTGAAAGCTACGATACCTCCTCCATTTTTGGAACAAAAATCAATTGTTTTTTGGATAGCAGTCGTATTCATGGTTTTCCCATCGGCTACTGCACCAAAATCATTCACATAATAAACTTTCTTTTTTAATAAAAATGATTTTGCTCCAACTTTATTTACCCATGAAGGAAGGTCTGGATTATTTTTAAGGACAGTTTTTTCAGTTGTTGGGCTGTTTTTTACGCTACAACACCAAAGAGGTACTGAAGTGGCCAGTAGGCAAAAAACAAAAAAATATCTCATGGAGCAATCGGTTTAAAGATGTCATGCAATTTGAGCCTTTTTAAAATTTATTCCATCCTGCTCTTTCCTGATTTAATTTAAAATCTGAAATTTTTTATTCACTTTTTTTACATTTTACATTTTTTTTTAACATCATAGTACAGGATAGTATATTAAACTGGAACTCCTAGATTTGAAAAAACTAACTAACCTAAAAACTTAATAAATTGGCACAAATCAGGACATCGTTATTGGTCGCTTTTATTTGTTTTATTATGCCTTGCAAATTCTTCGCAAATCATAATGACAGCACTTTAGAAAGACAAAAAATCACTTCTGAAAAAGCAAACAATCAAAACACTACAAAGCCTCAACTGTTTTATTTTGGCTCTGCCCAAAAATCAAATAAAGGGACTGCAATTACTACTCCTTTAATTTATAACCCGACAACAGGATATGGATTTGATCTAAATTCTGCTTCAAACGTGACGCTTTCTTCCAATGCTTTCCTTGCTGAAAAACCAAGTTATTTCTCCGTAAAACTTCCCGAAGGAAACTATCAGGTTGAAGTAACTTTGGGCAGTGAAAAAGCAGCTTCGAATGTGACTATTAAAGCTGAATCCAGAAGATTAATGCTGAAAGAACTTCCTGTCAATAAAGGAGAAAAAATCACTAAAGTATTTAATGTAAATATCCGCTCTATTAAAATTGACGAGACAAGCAGCATGAACATTAAAGATCGTGAAAAAGATGACTTAAACTGGGACGAAAAACTGACTTTGGAATTCTTAGGAAATGTTGCCGTGCAAAGCATCAAAATCACTCCTATAAATAATCTAACCGTTGTTTACCTTGCGGGAGACTCAACCGTAACAGACCAAGACATAGAGCCTTGGGCTTCCTGGGGACAATTTATCACAAATTATTTTGACCAAAATGTGGTGATTGCTAATTATGCCGTTTCCGGTTCGGCGTTGAGTTCTTTTAAGGCAACCAACAGATTAAAAAAAATTATGTCAGTAATAAAACCAGGTGATTACCTGATTGTTGAATTTGGTCACAATGACGAAAAACTAAAAGGCGAAGAAAATGGACCTTGGAAATCCTATTCTGATTTACTGACCGAATATGTTCAGTTAGCCAAAGCAAAAGGAGCTTTTCCGATTTTAGTTACGCCTACACAACGTCGCTTCTTCAATCCCGACGGATCCCTAAAAGCGACACATGGAGATTTCCCCGATGCCATGCGCGCCGTAGCTAAAAAAACGAATGTGCCTCTTATTGATATTACACTTTTAACCACTCAATTGTATGAAAAATGGGGTGACGAACCTTCGAGAAAAGCTTTTGTACAATATCCTGCCAATACCTTTCCGGGACAGGAAAAAGCATTGGATGACAACACTCACTTCAATAGTTTTGGTGCCAATGAAATTGCGCTTTGTGTGACTAAAGGTATTCGTGATTTAGACATTCCTTTGAAAAAATACTTAACCAAAGAAACTCCTCTTTACAACCCTCAAAACCCAAATTATATTGCAAACTGGACATTACCAATGAGTACTCGTTTTGAGATTGTTAAACCCGAAGGGAATTAATTCGCTTGAAAAAAATATTATGCTACCTAAAAACACTTTTCAATCTTTTATAATTGCTACGCTAGCCGTTTTTTATTCGCTAAATAGCAATGCACAACAAACCGAAAAAATATTCCTTTCGGGAAAAGATTTTGAACATCCTGTTAAATGGGATTTTTATTGCACCGAAGGAAATAACAGCAAAACCTGGACAAAAATAAACGTTCCTTCGCAATGGGAACTCGAAGGTTTTGGTGAGTACACTTATGGAAGATGGTACAAAGAGTTGAACCAAAAAGAACCAAGCAAAGAAGAAGGTCTTTACAAATATGAATTTGAGGTTCCAACTGATTATAAAGACAAAGAAGTTTTGATCACTTTTGGCGGATCTATGACCGATACTGAGGTGAAAATAAACGGAAAATTGGCCGGAGAAATTCATCAAGGCGGTTTCTATGAATTCAAATATGACATTAGTTCACTTGTAAAATTTGGAGCCAAAAACACACTGGAAGTTCATGTTTGGAAACAATCGAGCAACAATTCGGTTAACGCTGCGGAACGCAGGGCTGACTGGTGGTTGTTTGGAGGGATTTATCGTCCGGTATGGCTGGAAGTTTCTCCGAAAACTCAAATTCAGCATATTGCTGTGAATCCAAAAATGGACGGTTCAATCACTATTGATATGAACCTTAAAAACATTCCAAAAAACACAGTTATTGAGGCTTCATTAAAAGGTTCGAACGGCGAAAACTTTCAAACTTTTTCTTTTCCGATTAAAGCCAAAAGCGTGAAAGAAACCATCGCCGCACAATGGAAAGATATCAAACCGTGGAATCCTGAAAATCCGAATTTATATACTTTAGAACTGTCCTTAAAACAAAACGGAACGGTACTTCATCAATTGGATAAAAAAATAGGTTTCAGAACTTTGGAGTTCAAAAAACAGGACGGAATTTATGTAAATGGTACCAAAATCATAATGAAAGGAATCAATCGCCATTCCTTTTGGCCGGAAGGCGGACGAAGCACCAGCAAGTGCATCAGTATTTTGGACGGACAGTTGTTGAAAGACATGAACATGAATGCCGTGCGAGGCCACTACCCTCCTGACGATCATTTCATGGATGTTTGTGATTCTTTGGGGTTGTTTGTTTTGAATGAATTGGCCGGTTGGCAAAATTCGTATGACACCAAAACCGGAACAAAACTCGCCACCGAGATGATTACCCGTGATGTTAATCACCCATCGTTAATCATTTGGGACAATGGAAACGAAGGTGGATGGAATTATGATGTGGATAAAGTATTTGCTGAAAACGACCCTCAAAAAAGAATCGTTATTCACCCTTGGTCTGATTTCAATGGTTGGGACACACATCACTATCCAACTTATTTGACAGGTATGCACCGATTCAACAGCGGTGAAAACGTATTTTTCCCAACGGAATTCATGCACGGAACCTACGATAATGGTCACGGAGCCGCGCTAGAAGATTTTTGGACCCGCTACAAACAAAGCCCTCTGTTTGCCGGAGGATTTATGTGGGCGATGTTAGACGAAGCCGTATTTCGTTCGGACTGGAAAGGAGATGCTAAATTTGACTCTAAAGGTTCTTTGGCAGCTGACGGAATTCTTGGCCCTCATCGTGAAAGAGAAGGTAGTTATTATACCGTAAAAGAAGTTTGGGCTCCTATACAATTTCATCCAAAACAGGTAACAGAAACTTTTGACGGTACATTTTTAATCTCAAATGATTATCTGTTCAGCAATTTGAATTCCTGCACAATGGAATATAAAATAATGAAATCGGATGCCGATGTTCTTTATACCGATGCTGTCGCAAAAAATATCAATTCAGGTAAAATCGAAATTCCAAGTATTGAACCGGGTGAAACACGCAAAATACAATTTGCTATTCCTTCCAACTTTTTAGAAGGAGATGTTTTGTCGATTACTGCAAAAGACCAATTCGGGAAAGAAATTTACACTTGGACTTGGCCAATTCATAAACCAAAATTTTATGCTTCTAAATTTTTAATTTCAAAAGCAACAAAAGCAAAAGCTACTGTGACCCGCAACGGAAATCAAGTTGTATTAGCAGGAGATAATGTTACTGTGACTTTGGACAGCACAACCGGAGAAATTTCGACAATCAAAAATGCTACGTCTATTATTCCGTTAACAAACGGCCCTCGCCCGATTGGGATGAAAGCCAAATTAAAAGATATTCAAATTTCGCAAGAAGGAGAAAATGCGGTTTGTACAGTCTCTTATTCCGGTGGGTTAAACAACATCAAATGGATAATGTGCCCGGACGGAAGGTTTAAAATGGAAGTTCTTGCCTTGAAAAATGCCGAAAATGCAGGTGGTTTTGACGGTGCTTATTTTGAAGATAAAATCAATTCGTTCGGAATCACTTTCAGTTTCCCTGAAAAAGAAGTTACAGGCATTAAATGGTTTGGAAGAGGCCCTTACCATGTTTGGAAAAACCGAATCAAAGGAACTACTTATGGCGTTTGGGAAAAGAATTACAACACAACTATCACGGGAGAAAGTTTCGAGAATTTAATTTACCCTGAATTCAAAGGTTATCACGCCAATTTGTTGGGTGCTAACCTAAAAGCAGGAGCATCGTCATTTAAAGTTTTCAGCGAATCTGATAATTTGTTCTTGCGATTATTTACTCCCGATTTGCCTAAAAATGGATTCCCAGGAAGTAATCCGCAGCCTGATTTTCCAGCAGGTGACATCTCTTTCATGTATGAAATTCCGGCTATGAGGGATTTCAAACCTTTGGAACAACAAGGCCCTGAAAGCCAGCCAACCAACATCCGTATCAAAAAAGGAGATGACGGAATATCAATGAATTTATGGTTTGATTTTAGAACATTTACTGAAAAATAATTTTTATAAAACCTACATATGAAATTAATCAAAATATTTTCTGCCCTTTGTTTGGCGCTATTGTTAGTTAATTTTACAGAAAAACAAAAAGAAATCCCTACCGTTTATACTGTTGGAGATTCTACCGTAAAAAATGGAAGCGGAAAAGGCGATGGTGGACTTTGGGGCTGGGGCGATTATATCGGTCAGTTTTTGGATTCAGACAAAATAAAAGTCGAGAACCACGCTTTAGGAGGAACCAGCAGCCGTACCTTTCAAGATAAAGGCTTATGGGAAACTGTACATAAAAAACTTAAAAAAGGTGATTACGTAATAATTCAGTTCGGGCACAACGATGATGGGCCTTTGAATGACACGCTTCGCGCAAGAGGAACCATCAAAGGAATTGGAAACGAAACGCAGGAAATTGATAATTTGCTGACAAAAAAACATGAAGTCGTTCACAGTTACGGTTGGTACATTCAAAAAGTAGTTCGAGAAGCAAAAGAAAAAGGAGCAATCCCAATCATTTGCTCCCCTATTCCAAGAAACGACTGGAAAGAAGGGAAAGTGCCGAGAAACGATAAATCATATGGATTGTGGGCAAAACAAATTGCCGAAAAGGAAAACGTAACTTTTATCGAACTCAACAATAATATGGCCATCGAAATGGAAAAGTTGGGTGAAGCTAAAGTAACCGGAAACTATTTCTATAAAAAAGACCATACACATACCTCTGCAAAAGGTGCTGTTCTTTCGGCTTCGGTGATTATTTCTGAATTAAAAAAAAGCAACAATTCGTTAAAAAATTATATTCTGAAAAGTCCAAAAATTACACTTCCTGCCAAAAAGAGAATTTTCCTGATTGGTGATTCGACAATGGCTGATAACAAAAATGAAAATGCCGTGGGTTGGGGAGTTGCGTTTCCAACTTATTGCGATACAACCCGAGTTATCGTGCTCAATAAAGCTAGAGGAGGCAGAAGCACCAGAACTTTTACCAAAGAAGGATTGTGGGATGCTGTCAAAAATCAGATACAGCCGGGAGATTTTATTTTGATCCAATTTGGACATAATGATGCCGGAGCGGTTGATAAAGAGAAATTCAGAGGTTCGCTAAAAGGGAATGGTGATGAAACCCAACAAGTGGTTCGCGACAGTTTGACCGAAACGGTTCATACATTTGGTTGGTACATGGAAAAATTCATTAAAGAATCGAAAGAAAAAGGAGCTGTACCAATTGTTTTAAGCCAAACGCCAAGAAACGAATGGCCGAACGACAAAGTAGAACGAAGAGCTGACACTTATGGCCAATGGTCTAAAGTAGCAGCTGATAAAGCAGGTGCTTTCTATATTGACTTAAACGAAATTGTGGCTTTGAAATATGAAGCTTTGGGCAAAGAAAAAGTAAAAGAGTTTTTCCCGAAAGACCATACCCACACCGGCGCTGAAGGAGCTAATTTGAATGCACTTACGGTTGCTGAAAGCATTAAAAAATTAAAAGACTGCGGACTGAAGGATTATATTGAAATTCCGAAATAATTAAATAATTAAACTTCTAAAAAACTCTCTAAACGAGAGTTTTTTTTATTTGTAAAACTGAATTCTACAATTAAACTTTTGATTTGGAATAATATCTAATAAACAAATTGTTGGCTTTTAGCCCTGATGGAAGCGGCATCTCCCGATTTAGAAAAACAAGGCTTTTTAGCCGTAGTTATTCTAAATCGGGAATACAGCGGACAGCAGGAACAATGCTTCCAAAAAAACTACATGCTTCTGCTCCAAAAAATAAGCAAACTCGAGTCTATTACTAAACCCAAAAACTGATTGCACATGAAATCCAAAATTTTACTTTTTGCCTTTTTCCTAAGTTGCTTTTTTTCTTTTTCGGCCGAATATTATGTTGCTCCAAATGGAAACGACAATAATCCTGGCACTAAAAACAGTCCGGTTGAAACTATCAAAAAAGCTCAAGAGCTGGCGAGTTCAGGAGATACGGTTTATATCAGAGGCGGCCTTTACATGATGCGGGAAGAACAGATTGCCCAGTATTATAAAATTTGGGCTTATGTTACCAAACTCGACAAAAACGGCATTAACTATTTGGCTTTCCCTAATGAAACTCCTGTTTTTAATTATGGCAACATTAAACCCGAAAACCGTCGTGTAATCGCTTTTTTAGTGAGTGGAAATAATATCAAAATTAAAGGGATTGAAGTTACTGCTGTTCAGGTTACGATAAAAACACATACTCAATCGGAATGTTTTGAGGTGCAGGGAAATCGCAATACTCTGGAACAACTGAAATTGCACGATGGCATGGCGATTGGAGTTTACATTACGAAAGGTTCTAACAACTTGATTCTGAATTGCGATGCTTATCAAAATTGGGATTCGGTTTCCGAAAATGGTGTAGGTGGAAATACAGATGGTTTTGGTTGCCACGCCCCGAAAGGGAATAAAAACAATGTCTTTAGAGGTTGCCGCTCTTGGTTTAACAGTGACGACGGATTTGATTTAATCAACTCTGCCGAGCCTGTTTTAATTGATCATTGCTGGGCTTTTTATAATGGTTACACTTCCGATTTTAAAAGGCGTGCCGACGGAAATGGTTTCAAATCCGGTGGCTATGCCAGTGCTCCTTTGGAACAATTGCCTAACCCAATACCGCGAAATACGATTCAGTTTTGTCTTGCTGTGGGAAATAAGGCAGCGGGCTTTTATGCCAATCATCATTTAAACGGCAACAATTGGTACAACAATTCTGCTTACAAGAATAGGGCAAACTATGATATGCTGAACCGAAAAGCCCAAAAACCTGTAGATTATCTTAAAGACACCCAAGGTTGGGGACATGTGCTGAGTAATAATTTAGGTTATGCCGCAACGGGCAGGGAATTAGTCAATATCGATAAATCAAATTGTACTTTAAAAAACAATTATTTCGACTTAGGTTTAACTATTAAAGATTCTGATTTTCTAAGTTTAGACGAATCATTTTTGACTGTTCCAAGACAAGCCGACGGAAGTCTTCCTGATAATAATTTTATGAGATTGAATCCGTCAAGTTCTTTAATTGACGCTGGAACGGATATTGGTTACCCATTCAAAGGAAAAGCACCTGATTTGGGGTGTTTTGAAATAGGAGGAAATTAAAACACCACAGTTATTTATTCAAACTATTTATAACAAAAAATCCTCGGTTTCCGAGGATTTTTCACTTTCATTTTTATTAGTTCATTTTCTCAGAAACAACCTCAACTGTTATTGTTCCTCCTTCCAAACCTTCGGCGCTGGCTTTAATTTCTATTTTTCCAGTATCTTGAGTGGCTCTTATGATAGCAATTGCTTTTCCGCTGAAAGCTCTTTTTTCAGGAGAAAGATAGTCTTCATGACTGATAATATTACCATTGTCCGTAGCAATTATTTTACCAGCCCCAGAAACCGAAAACTTAATTAAATTGTCAGCATTGGCACATCGTACACCTTTATCATCGACTATAGTTGCAGTAATAAAAGAGACGTCATCCCAATTGTTTGAAAGCGCAGGATTGCTTTTTGAAATCACAATTTTTGCTGGTTTTCCCGCTGATTCAAATTCTTCCTGAGCGACAACTTTGCCATTATTTTTGCCAATTGCTTTTATCGTTCCTTTTTCAAAAGTAACATTCCATTCTCTTGGTGAATCATCTGCCGGTTTTTTTACAGTCCCCAATGATTTTTCGTTAAGGAAAAGCTCCACTTCGTCACAATTGCTGTACACATTGACTTTTGCATTGTCATAGGTATCAAAATCATTTGGCGTCCAATCGCCTACCCAATTTCCTTCGCCTGCATTTTCGGACTTTCTCACAATATGCACAACAGGTTCAGGTGACCACCAACTGTCTCTTTGCAACGATTGTTGTTTCCAATTCCCTGCTCTGTCAAACAAACCTTGATTATTTGTTGTTTCCGGCCAATCGGCTTCGCCTAAATAATCATAACCTGTCCATAAAAATTGTCCCGCCATGTACGGTTTGTCTCGTAAAGCAAGCCACCGGCTTATAACATGCGTGTTTTCGGTTCCAATAACTTTCCAGTTTGGATGTGCTTCGTGTGCGGCGATTAATTCATTTTCACGATAATTTTGTCCAACAACATCCATGTGCTCTGCAAAACCGCTAAGATAAACTTTGGAATTTGCCGGTCTGAAAAGAGCCATCGTCACAGGTCTGGTTTCATCATATTTCTTTACAACATCTTCCTGCATTTTGTAGGCTTTGTATCCTTCAGGGTAACTTAAATCATCATGGATTTCATTTCCGATACTGTAAATAACAATCGAAGGATGATTTCTGTCTCTCAAAACCATATCCCTTGTATCTTGTTCCCACCAATCTTTAAAGTATAAATTATAGCCTTGCTCTCCATTGTGTTTGGCTGCTGTCCAGGTGTCAAAAGTTTCGTCCATTACCATAAACCCCAATTGGTCACATAAATCCAAAAACTCAGGAGCAACAGGATTATGCGAAGTACGAATGGCATTTACCCCCACCTCTTTCAGTTTTTTAAAACGTTCTTTCCATACACCCAAAGGCACGGCCGCTCCTACTGCCCCTCCGTCGTGATGCAAGCAAACTCCTTTTAATTTTATATTTTTTTCATTTAACCAAAAACCGGATTCAGCTTTAAAATCCGCTTTTTTAATTCCGAAAGAAATGGTTTGATTGTCAATCAGTGTTTTTCCCGAATATAATTTGGTTACAGCGCTGTATAGATTTGGTTCCTCAACATTCCATAATTTTGGGTTCGTGATTTCAATATCCTGTGCAAACGAAACACTTCCATTAGCCCCAATATTCTTTTGGCTTTCGACCGTTTTGACAATCTTTCCTTTACTGTCAATAATATCGATTTGTAATTTATAATCGCCTGCAGTTCCTTTATTTTCCACTTCGGATTTAATGTTAATTATTCCTTTAGCAGCAGTCGCAGTTGGTGTTGTAACGAATGTCCCCCAATGCTTAAAATGTGTTGGACTAACCGAAACCAAACGAACGTGTCGATAAATTCCTGCCCCAGTATAATAACGGGAAGCGGGCTGAATTGAATTATCAGCTCTTACAGCAATAACATTCGGCTTGTCAAAATTTAAATAAGGCGTCAAATCGTAACTAAAGCTGATGTAACCATAAGGACGTTTACCCAAATGTTTGCCATTTATCCAAACGTCGCTGTTTGCCATTATTCCGTCAAATTCAATAGAACACATTTTATTGGCATCAGCCTTACTTATTTCAAAAGTCTTGCGATACCAACCAATCCCCGAAGGCAAATAACCTCCGCCTCGACCGGAAGGATTCGCCCTGTCATAAGGTCCTTCGATACTCCAATCATGAGGAACATTGAGTGTTTGCCATTGTTTATCATTAAATGCGGGATTTTCGGCACCCGAAACATCTTCTTTTATAAACTGCCAACCATTATCAAAATTGATTATTTTGCGTGCTTGCGAAAAGGCGTTTGTGGCCAAAGCCAAAAAGAGAAACAAGAAAACAGACTGTAAATTCTGTGGTTTTTTAAGGTAAAAACATTTCATCCTTTTTATTTTAAATTGGTTATTTGTTCACTTTTTCAGCGTCTTTTTTAAATTGATTTTCAAGAGCCGTTTTCATTTGCGAAGCAATGGTTTCATTTTGCGCCCAAAGATTATTCTTTTCGCTTGGGTCTTTTTCTATATCATAAAGCTCATAATCTGTCGGGATTCCTTTTCCGTGTCGTGTTCTTATTATTTTCCAAGGACTGTTGATTAAACATTCCTGCAAATGCCCTCTGATGTAAATTTCCTGATTGGGTATCGTTTGATTTTCAGCAATTGCTGACCAAACATTTTTACCTTCAATAGATTTTGGCAAATTGGTATCTCCCGCCAAAAATAAAATACTCGGCAAAAGGTCGATAACAGAGATATAACTTGAGTTTTTATAGCTTTTCAAATGGTCTTTCCAATACACCACACAAGGCACTCTGACCGCTCCTTCATAATTAGACGTTTTCCAATCCCTAAGCGGCGAATTGTCTCCAAGCGTTGTATTTGAAGGATGAATTCCGCCGTATTCATTTCTGGAATCCCAATTTTCCATAGCGCCATTGTCACTGTAGAAAATGACCACGGTATTTTTATCCAGTTTTGCTTGTTTTAATTTTTCGAGCAATATTCCGATACTGTTGTCCAAATGACTCATTGCCGCGGCGTAATCCCTACGTGAAGGATCTTTTATGGAATTCATATAAGGATCTTTCCATTTTTGTTCTTCCTGCAAAGGAAAATGTGGAGCGCTATAAGCTACTTGCAAAAAGAAGTTTTTCTTTGGATCTCTTTTTTCCGAAATCCATTTGATGGCTTCAGTAGTGATTAAATCAGTGGCATGACCTTTTTCTTCGATAAACTCACCATTTCTATACCAACTCTTATCGCCATTTTTGTACAGATGTGTGTATTGATCGATTTGTCCGTGCAAAAAGCCATACGAATAATCAAATCCGTACGCTTTTGGGCCGTTACTAAGTTGTAATCCCAAATGCCATTTACCGATAAGGGCTGTTTGGTAATTATTTTGGTGCAATAATTTAGGCAATGTAGGAATGGAATCCGGTAATTTCGTTTGATCTTTATCGCTTATTGGCGCTACAATTCCCATGCGGCTTGACGGTCTTCCCATCAATAAACTAGCTCTCGATGGAGAACAAGTTGGACTCGCATAAAAGCGGTTCAGTTCTACTCCGTTTTTGGCTAAATTATCAATATTGGGTGTTTTGATTACTGAACCATGATAGCCGACATCATTCCATCCTGCATCATCGGCAATAATTAAAATAATGTTGGGCTTTTCTGCCGAATTGCTTTTGCTTTTTTGTCCAAAAGAGACAGAAAAACAAAGCAACAATAAAAGTAAAAACTGTATTTTTTTTCCGCTAAGACCTGTTTTCATCCGTAAAAAAATTATTAAGAGTCGGTTTTTGATTAGAATTCTATCTATAAATTGCTTTTAATATCCATATAATCGAGTACAATTCCCGTTTGATTGACCTCAATTTTGACTGTGTGTTTTCCTTTGGTATTAATGGAAACAGGCACTTTCACAATCGCGCTGTTTCGCAAAACGTTCTGTTTCCATGTATTGTCCCTGTCTTTTGTATTTATCAAAAAAGACTTTCTTTCGTTCTGATCTACTTGTACCCCAATTTCATGGTCAAATTTATTGGCATGTGTTGGAATAAAATGAACTTCTATCTCGTAGTCTCCCGTTTTTTCCACTTCAAATTCATAGGAAACAGAAGGCTTTTCACTTTTAAAATAACTATGCTTAAAAGGAAACAAGGTAACGGCATTATTGCTGTAGCCAAATCCATTTATAGCTCCCCATTTGTAGTTTTTGACTCCTCTATTTGCGACAAACTTATTCCCCTGAATCGTAATGATGGTTTTGGAAATTGGTTTTACCAATGTTTCTTGCGGAATTGCACTTGCTTTTATAGAATCAAAAACGGGTAAATTTCTTGGATGCATCGACATCATCCCATTCCATTTCCCTTTACTCATTTTGGTGTTATAATATTCGGTGAGTTCCTTAATTTTCTCGAAAGCATTCGCAGATAAATTCAAATAATTTTCCTTTTGTTTCAAATCGGTCGTCAATGCAGCTAAATTCCAATATAAAAATTTATGATTCATATACGCAGCTCCTTCAATTGGGTAAACTACCAATTGAAACCAAGCATCTTCTCTTTCGTCGGGAACAAATGGCCCAGTATCTACTCCAATAGTAGAATACAGGTCTCCAATTTTTTCAATCAAATTATCGTAAGCCTTTATTCTTTCTAAAGATTCTTCTTCAGTAAAATCAGAAGGTTTTATTTGAGTTGTAGGCTCTGTTTGGCTCCATCCCATGTATTCCGGTTTTCTGAGGAATGCCAATCGATAATATTCTTCAAATACTGCACTAAGTTCTTCTGCCATATTAGGAGAAAACTCTCTGGCTACCCAATTTTTCATATATTGATTCAACCCATCCGATTTTATGCTGTTGACATCCCAAGCCAAATCGAGAAAAAGTTCCATATCATATTCCCCCGGCTTTATGTCACCCACATTCACAATCCACATTTTCTTGGCTCCGTTTTCATAAGCTTTCATCATTTCAGACCAAATTAAGCCCGGCTGCACGGTACTCAGCCAAAGATAATCGTGAGGTCTTCCCCAATAGCTCAAATGGTAGTAAACACCGCTGCCGCCGCTGCGTTTTTGCTCTTCTTCATCACTCAAACGACGGATGTAACCATAATTGTCATCCGGCCAAACCAAGGTCACGTCATCTGGGACTTTTAGTCCGTTATCATACAATTCCAAAACTTCTTTATAGGGTACAAAAGCTTGCGGAATGTCTTTTAACGGTTTTTGGAAAGTCTTGGACAACATTTCGCGTTGTACGCCAATTATTTTATCAACCATCACCATGGATTCCTTGACGTCTTTGGCTCCTTCCATTTTACTATCGTGGACGCCTCGCATCCCCAAAGTTATAATCGTTTGGTTATTCGCGGCTTTTAATTCGTCCAATCGGTCTTGCCAATATTTGTTTACTTTCGAACTGTTAGTGAAATAATTGTAGTCACCATAAATCTCCGGTTTCCATTCGTCCACATTATTTCGTAACATAGGTTCTGCATGAGAAGAGCCTATGCCGATATGGTATTTCTGTGCCATCTCTTTATTTCCGGCAACGGTAAAAAAGCCTTTGGTACAAGGATGCATCGCCGGCCAAATCGTATTGGCTTTCAAGCGTAATAACAACTGAAATATTTTCTCGTAAGTTTTTGGACCAATATTCCCAACTTCGGGTTCAAAAGTTTTTGCAGCCCAGGGCTCCAACCCCCAATCTTCATCGTTTAAAAAGATACCGCGGTATTGCACCGATGGTGATGAAATGATTCCGCTTTGGGGCAATTTCAGGATTAGATTTTCTTTTTTGATTGGATTGACATCAGCCCACCATTTCCAAGGGGAAACTCCCAAACGTTCGGCTATTTCAAAAACGGCATAGACAGTTCCGCGGACATCACTCCCTGCGATCAGGAGATTGTCTTTATCTTTTTTGACACTGAATTTCTCCCACTGATCTTTCAGTTCCTTTGAAACTGTTTTGGTTTGAAATAAAGCGTTTCCCGCCTCACCAATGTAAATTCCTTTTTGGGCAAATGTGTTTGTTTTGACAATTTCAGGACGCTTGCCCGTTATGTCTTTTACGTCATCGGCCAATTCGTTTACAGCCCATTCAATTAATGGATCTGTGTTATTTGAGATAAAAATTGACGCTGCCTGATTTGAATCGGCTATTGGATAATCCGATGCATTTTTATCCTGACCAAATGATATTTGGGTAAAAAAATTGGCTATGACCAAGAATATCGCAAACGTCTTTTTATTCATTTTTATCTTTTTTAATTGAACACGAATTACACGAATTGTCACTAATTATATTTTCTGAAATTTAATTACACAAATTTTGTCTTTGTAATTTATTATTAAAACCTTTCTCACGCAGTTTTGTCATTCCGACGGAGGAGGAATCTCCGTTAGAAAATCGACAAAGATTGGGGATTTTGATTGTGGAATTACTTGCGGAGATTCCTCCTCCGTCGGAATGACAAACTAGGTGTAGAAGTTAATAGTTCTAGCATTTGTATCCAAAAAAGCTTATTGTTTGCCCTTAGCCCCGATAGAGCCGATATCCTCGTATCTCGTCTTTTGGGACGAGAGGAGAGATAAAGGCGATAGCGGGACCAATGTTTATAAAAAAGCCTTTTGTATCTGCTCCTAAAAAAATTAGTCAACTTTCTTGTTGTTCACATAAACATTTTTGAAAGTCACGCCTTTTATCAAGCTTTTATCGATGTCTGTTTTAACCGATTCTACTTTTATATTTTCGAAAGTGAAATTGGTCAAACGAACATTCGGGTCTTTCTCCACTCCGTAAAAGGTGTCGCATTTTAGGGTAATATTTTTTAAGGTAACGTGGTCTCCATAAGACAACGGAACATCAGGACGGCCTTTCAAGTCAAAGAATTGTTTCCAAGCAAAAACAGCAAGTCCGGTTTTGGCTTCACCCGTAATGTTTTCGACTCTGATGTACTCATAAAGTTGAGGCGTGTCAGGTCTCATTTTTAACCATAATAATCGTGAAGCTCCGTCGATTTTACAGTTACGCATGATTACGTTTCGGTTATGAATGGCTTCGCTTCCGTTGGTCAATGCCGAGTGGCAGAATCCGAAATGACAGTCTTCGATAATGATATTGGTGTTTGGTCCGTTGTTTTTGTCCTGATCAGCAAAAGGTCCTTTTCCTCCTTTTAGTGCAATGGCATCATCATTAACTGACATGTAACAACCTTTTACCAAAAAGTTATTGCAAATATCAATATCAATCGCATCGGTACTTGGCGCTTTGTCTTCTTTATGTGGTGAAAAAATATAAGCATCCAATATTTTTACGTTGTTGCATTTGTAAAAATGATTCGTCCAAAAACCGGAATTAATCAATTTTACGTCCTGAATTTGTACGTTGTTTGAGTTCCAAACAAACACTAATCTAGGTCTCGAAACCTCAAGATTGGTACATTTTGGGTTTTCTTTGCGTCGTGCCCAAAAAGCATCCCAATATTTTTTACCGTTTCCGTTGATGGTTCCTTTTCCCGAAATGGAGAAATTATCAACTCCATAAGCGTTTACCAAAGCCGGGAAATAATCCAGGTTTTGCCCCTCCATACGCGAAGCCATAATCGGGAAATTAGAAATATCATCAGATCCTTTCAAAGTAGCTCCTTCTGCAACGTACAAAGTTGTTTTTGGTTTGAAAAACAAGGCTCCGCTCAAAAACACTCCTTTCGGAATCACGATAACCCCTCCTCCATTTGCAGAGGCTTTGTCAATCACACTTTGTATTTCTTTGGTTTGGATTTTGGTACTGTCATTGCTTACGCCATGGTCAGTAATCGTGTATTTCTGACCCAAATTTTCCAATTTAATTTTAGTGTAATCCTTAAACCAACTAGAAATTGCCGATCCGTCAGGAAAGGTTTCTGGTTGTTTTTTTTGTGAAAAAGTCATTTGCGAAAATCCGATGAGGCAAATTAACAGTCTAAAAATGTTCTTCATTTTGCTTGTTGTTTATTATTTGTCGTTTGTTGTTTAAAATTAAAGTTGTTTTTCGAATATATGTTTTCCGGAACCGATGTTTTCTAACAGCAGATAATTACCGACAGGTTTTGCTGTTATCACTTTTCCGTTAACAGTAATTTCATTTGAAGTTGAATTACCTTTTGGGATATAAACCTCTGCAGTAACATTGTTTGGGCTGATAAGCGTCAATTGATAGATTTTTGGTTTGATTTCCCAAGCCACTTGAATGTCTCCTTTATCCGTTGGTACTGTTCCTGATACATTTGTTAATTTCCCATGAAAATCAAGTGGTTTAATCTGGATTAATTCATGTTGCGGTTTCATGGATTTCACGCCCAAAATAAATTCCTGCATCCCAATAAGTCCGCTTGTTCCCCAAGGATGACACATGCTTTGATTGGTTTCCAGTGCATCCCAAGATTCCCAGGTGGCAGTTCCTCCTTTTGAAATTGTCTTTGCCCAGCCATCCCATTCCGGATTGGTGTAAAGTTCCAGTAAATGATCTCCTTCTTCAGAAAGTCCCAATGCCTGTGGTAGAAAACGCGCCGTTACCATTCCGACACTCATTTTGCGTTCTTTTATAGCATTGATAACTGCTTTTTTATCGTTTTCAGGAACAATATCCATAGCGATCGGGAACATATTCGCGTGTTGCGACACATGCTTGCTTTGGCTACCGTCTTCGAGCAGTCCGTCGATATAAAGACCGTCGGAATTAATCAGGTTTTTGTTGATGGCTTCGCGAATCGCTATTGCTTTGGCGCGAAAAGAATCCGCATCAGATTTATTTTCTAGTACTTCGGCAATTTTGGATAAAATATCAAAATCGGTATAAGCATACGCATTAATCACAGTGCGAGCACTTGTACTCATATCGTAACCATAACGCATGGTTTCTGGCCAATCAATAATTCCATATTTGTATCCACCGCTTCCGCCAGCAAGGTTATGAATTAATCCCGTGGTTGGATTTTTATAGGAATCAACATATTCGGCAACTTTTCTAATTTTAGCATAATTAGTTTTCAGGAATTCAAGATTTCCTGTTTGCGTATAATAATCCCAAACCCAGATTAAATATTGTTGGGTAAAATCAGGTATATCACGTTTGCCATCTACGTTTGGATATACGGCATTTAGTCTTCCGTCAGGCCAATATTGGTCTTGCGAATCCAAAAACTGAAGCAAAACCCTGTGGTTAAAAACCCTGTCACCCATTACTTTCATTGCTGCCACTCCTTGACTCCAGCCATCACCAAGGAATCCTCCTTTTTCGCGTGTTGGAGTATCCACAAAGCTTTCTTGTGCACCCAGAATCAGTGAACGGGACATTAATTCCCAAACCTTGTTCAGCATAATATTTGAAGACGAAAAACGAGAACGGGTCGGGTCAAGTTCATAATGTCTTTGAATAAAAGAAACATTGTCGGTTGTTAATTTTATAGGCGAATTGTTTATCTGTAAATATTGGTATCCAAAGTAAACGACCGGCTTGAAAACACAGCTTTTACCATTCAACACAAAAGAATACGAAAGATCAGTATTCTGATTAATTTTTTCCGAAACCGTACCGTTTTCGTTTAAAACAAATCCTCCCCTCATTTTTATTGTATCTCCTGATTTACCTCCATTAAAAGTAATTTCCGGTACTCCTGCATATATTTTTCCGAGATCAATTACATAACTGCCATTACCCAAATCTTTTACCGAAACGGGTTTGAGTTTCTGTTCCTTCAATTCAGTAAATTCAGGTTTAAGTTCACCAACGAATGGTGCCGAAGGATGATCGCCAATTTCAACGGCATTTTCCCAAGCCGAATCATCAAAATTTGGCAAATTCCAACCTGCAATTTCTTTACGGCTGTCTATGATATCAATGTAACCAACACCCTCACCGTTTCTTTGTTTGGTATTTGGGTTAAAAGCATCTACAACATGTTGTTTCCAGCTTTTATCGGTACCGAAAACAGCTTTTGTCCCATCAGCATAAGTAACAATCATTTTTAATATAAAACGGTCGTCGCCTTTCACTCTTCCCTGACCGCCGCCATACCAATGAGTCATTGCCGAAATAGTATTGTTATTGCTTACCATTGCCGTTACATCATACGAATTGTAATAGGCAAATTGCGGATAATGATACGCCATCCCTTTTCCAACTTCTTTTCCGTTAAGATACAATTCATAGTTGTGATAAGCAGATAAGTAAAGCATCGCTTTCTTAACCGACTTGCCCGAAAGTTGTACTTTTTTGCGATAATAGGTGTAGATATTTGGATCTTTACTGTTGCGTCTGATCCAGTACGAACCTTTCCAATCTTCGGCATGGAAAAGCCCTGTATCAAAATAGGTCATTTCAGAATAAGCGCTTGCTTTTCCTTCTTTGTCCCAAGTGCGTACTTTCCAGTAATAGCGAGTTGCCGGAGAAAGTGAACTTCCTGCAAAATCAATATAGTTTTGCATACGCGACGTTATTTTGCCACTGTCCCAAACATCTCCTTTTCCGGATGCCAACAATTCGGGTCTTGAAGCTACAACAATCTGATAGGCCGTTTGAATTTCGTTTTCTTTGGAATTACTGTTATACCAACCAAAAAATGGCTTTTGTTCAGTACCTGTTGGTTTTACCTTATCACAGGTCCTAAGATAAAAAGGGCTTGGCGCAGCAATCGCATTCGCCTTCAAAAAAGGCATCAAACAAAGGAAAGTTAATATGTAAAAGTATTTCTTCATATTGTTGTCAATGTTGTAACTGAATAGAAAAATTAGACTTAGTTTTTAATTAATAGTTTATCCAAAGAAACAAAATAGCCCGTGCTACCATAATCCGTTTTTCGCTTATCAGACCAATTTGATTTTTCTCCAGTTGTTGAGACGGTTAGTTTATAACTGTCTTTTTTCAAAATCGGTGATCGAAAAACGGGTGTTGACAATGGCGATTTGCTGTACATATCAACTATGGAACTTAAAAGTATTTTCCCTTTTTTATCCGATAAAACTACTTTTGCATAGCCCTTTTCTATTCCTACATAACTGAATAAGGCAATTTGGCTACCTCTGAATTCGACTGAAAACGAAGCCTCTTTCTCGTCACATTTACTTTCAGATGTGGCTCCGTTATTCAAATGCTTCCAATTACCGGTGTATTTAATTTGCTTATCTGTATTTTTAACAATTGTTCCTTCAGCATTTATTATTGATGCAATTCCGGTTGAAGTGTTGATTTGCCATGCTTCCTGATAGGTTGGCATAGAAAGGGTTGTCCCCGATACCGAAAGCGGTTGCCACACATAAGTTGCCGAAGAAGCTTGTTTTGGAAAAGACCATCTGTCTCCCATAAACATATAAGTTGTACCTTGTGTTCCTTGGATTGGCAACACAAAAGTAGCTTGTGAATTCCATGTCAATGTTCCTTCAGGAGCAATAAGTCCCTTAGATTCCCATGGCCCTTTTACCGAATTGGAAGTGTAATAATAATTATCGTTACGTTCCCAGCTCGTGAGATTCGAACCTATCAAATAATAAAGACCGTCTTTCTTTATCATCGTTGGGGCTTCAAATCCTGTGGTCATGTTTTTATTCACCTGCTCCACAACCGATTTATAATCGTCTCCCAATTTGTAAATTTCGCCTCCGTGAATCAGAATATAACCGGAACCATCCTCATCCTGAAAAGTTCCCATGTCCCATTTCTTAATTGGTTTCCCGTCAAACAATATAGGACCTTTAAATTCGTATGGACCGGTAACCGTTTTTGAAGTAGCGTAACCCACAAACTGGTCTTTATAGGTAAGCGTATCGGCGTGCATATACATGACATACTCCCTAGTTTTGGGGCATTTCATTACTTTGCATCTTTCACCAACGCGGTTAGGCCCTAATTTGCCGCTTTTTTGTACAGGAAGTGCAACGCGTTCAAATTTCCAATTATAAATGTCTTTGGACGAATAACAATTAAATCCTTCAAATGCATTACCGTTGTCACTATGGGCTTCGCCAAAAAAATAAAACTTACCATTATCCTTAATGATATTAGCACCATGAGCGCTCACAATATTTCCGTTTTGGTCAAACCAAGGTGTCCCTGAATAGATTGCATCAGCTTTTCCGGGAACTTGTGCAATTGCAATAGTAATATTCATCAAAAGAAAGATGCCAATTATCTCTTTGCTTAAGAATTTAAAAATTGAATAATTATTTCGATACATTTTTAAGATTATTGCACATAATTCTCAAATTTATTTCATTCTATTTTTTTTTGTATCCTGTACTATCCGCTTTCCTCAATTCCAAAAAACAGGATTCGGCAGGATGGCATTTGATTGGCTAAAATCTATTTTTACTTATATAAAAATCAATAATAAGCCAACCTCGTTTCCCGTTAAAGAAATTGGGCACTTACTTTATTCATTATATTATGACTCTATCCAAACAAATATTCAGAAGAAATAAAGGCAATCATTCGCTTTTCATTAGCCTGATTCTCTTAGTTTTTACAATAACAGCAAGTACATTACAAACTGCAAAAGCCCAAGCACTGAATATCAAAAACGATGTTTTTTGGTACACCAAAAACAAACTTCCCATCAACAGTCAAGGAGGCGGAATCTTCAAATTTCCCGACCCAAAAACAGGCGAAATAAAATATTACTGGTACGGCGTTTATTATAAAGAAGCCGATACCTATCGCGACAATCCATCGGTTACATTGAAAGGAAACACATTCGAAGCGGTTACCTGCTATAGTTCGACCGATTTGGTTAATTGGACTTTTGAAGCCAATGTACTGACCAATGACGAACTCAAAAAAAGAAGCGATTACCGCAAAACTTGGGTAGGCCGATTGGGTGTGGCCTATGTTCCCGAAATAAAAAAATACGCGATGTTTGTCCAACACGGAGGTGAAGTGTTGATTACCGTTTCGGACACGCCAACTGGGCAGTTCACATGGCACCAGCAAATTAGCATGAAAGAAATGATTGGAACGACCAACACCGGAGACCAAACCGTATTTACCGACGAGGACACAGGAAAATCCTATCTTATTTATAGCTACGGACAAGGCCGAAACAAAATTTACGTTTCGGAAATAGGGATTAAAAACGGAATGGTAAACCTCTTGGATTGCACCGAAATTTTCAAAGGAGAAAACCGTGAAGGAAACTGTATGTTCAAACACAAAGGCAAATATTATATGTGCGCTTCCAATATTTATGGTTGGGACTCCTCTTTGGCGTATTACTTAGTGGCCGATAATATCCGCGGGCCATATCTTCCTTCGAAAGGGATGCTGGTGATGGACGGTTGCGCTGATGACTATGCACATGTTACCCAAACCGGGTTTTTCGTAAACGTAAAAGGCAGCAAGCAGGAAACGGTAATTTATTGTGGCGATCGTTGGGCGAATTTTGCCGGCAACGGATTAGGCTACAACCAATGGTTTCCGCTGTCGTTTGATGGACATAATCCGTACTTTAATTCGCTTGGTTCCTGGAACCTGAATGCAAAAACGGGCGAATGGAGCGTCGCTGCCGACAATAATTTTATCAAAAACGGAAGCTTCGAAGCCGACCGCAGAAATGTTCCCAATCCGGTGAAACCAGTGCAACAGCATTTAACCGGCTGGGATACCAAAATCATTGAAGGAAATAAAACCAGTTTTGACACCATCACTTCGCCGTACCTGAACCATAATAACAGCGAAATGGACAGAAAGTTTGTCATTGGTGAAAAAAGTCTGGCGATAAGCGACAAAGTAAATTTCAAGCGCGAAGTTTCCCAAACCATTACATCTTCGCCTTTTACAAAACTCGAAAAAGGAAGTTATACGCTGACTGCCAAAGTCAAAAATAGCGGTAACTTTCCCAAACTCGAAATGTACGCCTCCAGCAGCGGAAAAACACTGACTTACCGCATTACCGAGGAAAACACCGAATGGAAAACAATCAAAATCGAAAACATAAAGATCGACAATGAAAAAGTCGTAATTGGATTTTTGGCCCAGGGCTTGGCAAACGCCTTTTGCTATGTCGATGATATATCGCTCGTGAAAAACCACTGAGCAATTGCCCACGGATATCACGGATAAAACGTATTTACACCGATAGTTTTATTTTTTTTTGGAGCGGGAACAATGGGCCTTTTTGGAAACATTGTTCCCGCTTTTCGTTATATCTTTTCCTTTTTAAAGCAAAAAAGGAAAAGGATATCGCTTCACACGAGCGAAGCGAACTGACGAAGTAATCGGGGCTAAAAGGAAACATTTTGCTTTTTTTATTCGCAAAGTATGTCCACAAACTTGTCATGCTGACGAAGGAGGGATCTTCGTGAGTAATTCTATAATTTATTCAAATAAGTAATTTAAAAATTCTAAATCAGGGTTAATGGTTTTAATCAGAAGTATTTTCTTTTCTCTTCTCCAACTTTTTATTTCTTTTTCCCTAGCAATCGCTTCTTGAATCCAAGTAAACTTTTCATAATAAAGCAAAAATTGTACATTGTAACTAGCAGCAAATGTTTTGTTTTTAGAAATAATATTGTCTTTGTGTTGCTCCAATCTTATTTTTAAATGATTTGTGACACCAGTATATAAAACAGTTTTTGCTTTATTGGTGATTATGTAGGTGTAATATGTATGATATCCTTCTTGAAATTGCATGAAGCAAAATAGTATTTTATTCACAAAACAACAAGCATTAAATCAGTAACTTTTTTTTGTAATAAATTAAGAAACGGAATGCTGTCGGTAAAAAAAATCTACCAAGTATTTCCGCAAACTTGTCATGCTGACGAAGGAAGCATCTCCGTAAGATATTCCGCAATCAAAATTCGCAATCTTTGTCGAGATTCTAACAGAGATTCCCCACCTATCAATGACGTTTTTTAACATTCCGACAATCCGCAAACTTGTCATGCTGACGAAGGAAGCATCTCCGCAAGATATTCCGCAATCAAAATTCTCAATTTTTGTCGAGATTCTAACGGAGATTCCTAACATGCCAATGACGTTTTTAACATTACAACAATCCGCAAACTTGTCTTGCTGACAAAGGAAGCATCTCCCCAAAATATTCCGCAATCAAAATTCTCAATCTTTGTCGAGATTCTAACGGAGATTTCTCCTACGTCGAAATGACAATATTGTGGATATACATTGCGAAATACTTAGCTCCTTATGACTTCTTAGTTTATATTAAAATTCTGTAGTTTTTTCTTTATATTTGAAACAAACAAAGTATGAAGTTTATCAATCTTACCTACCTAAAACTAGGTAGCTTTGTATGATTTCGTCATACATATAAATTAGTTAGGCATAATTTTAAAAAACAAAAAATGGGCGAAGATTTAAAATTCATAATTTCTGTTTTATTGAGTTCTGGAATTGTATCATTTTTTGGTTGGTTAATGAAAAAAAGAATTGCTGTCGGAATTGAAAATTCAATTAAAAATAAATATGACAGCAAAATTGAAAATTTAAAAAGTGAACTTTCAATTTCTCAATCAATTTTAGCAAATTCATTAGCAAATCAAACGGAAGGTATAAGAGTTACTCACGAAAAACGACTTAAAGCAATTGACTTTTATTGGGAAGATATTCTGGCTCTTGAAGAATTTATTCAACCTCTAAATTATTTTGACCCTATTATAAACGCAAAAGAAGTAGAAAAAATTAATAAAATTAAACCAGACATTCCTGAAAAGTTTAAAGAGACCATAGAACAAGCATTTAACGAGTTGCAATCAGATAAAATGTTGATTACTGCAAATGTTTTCAAAAAAGAAATTGAGAAATTAAGACCTTATATTGGAGAAGAATTATGGTTACTGCGCTATTTTTATTTTTTATTTTTAGGAAGAATTGTATATCTATATGAAACGAACTATAATAAAGGTTTGAATTTGGAACATTGGATGAAAGATGAATATTTGAAAAAAACCTTGAAAAGTATTTTATCAGAAGAAGAAATTAAATTTATTTATGAAACCGAATACGGTGGCATTTTAAGAGGAGTAAATATGTTTAAACAAAAAATATTAAAGGAAATTATGCAAATTACTTCTGGAATTTCCGCTGGAAAAAGCAGTTTAGAAAATGCTATTCTACTAAGTAAAAAAATGAATGAGTAAATAAAAACTATGCCTAGTCGAGTAGACGACTCCGCCCCTAAAGGGACAGAGTGCACCTCTCAAATATTTATATTCACGAAAACCGATAAAAACAAAAAATGAGGCCGTCAAGCCTCATTTTCTCTATCATAATAAAATCTATTTTCTATTCAACCATTCCTTCGGAACATTTACAATACAAATATTCATCGTGCGGTTGTCTTCGGAAAGCATAGCCGATTGAATTTCTATTTTTGTACCGTCCCTGTTAAAAGTTGGATGGACGTGGTCAGCGGCGGTTTCTTTATGACCGGTAGTAAGCATCATCATTTCGTTGGTTTTTCGGTCAATGAGGTACAAACTTCTGGAAAAATCGTCACCAACAGCCCATCTCCCATCAGCCGAGCCGTGAACATGCCATAAACCGCTTCCGCTTTTGGTTTGTCCCGCAATAATCATTTCACGGGTTCTCAAATTCACGATAGCCAAACCTGTAGGTTTTTCGCGGGTTCCCGTAGCGCCCCAATTGCTTTCTTGCCCCGGATTCACTGGATTTTTGATTTCGCCGTTTTTAGCAACTTCAACGGGAGCCTCTTTCTCAATATCAATTTTTCGGTGTCCCATAATCGCCATCGCAACCTCATCTTTGCCAATCACGGCTTCGTGGGTAACCCATTCATAGTCGGCTTCAGGGTACAGAGGTCGCAAACCCGACCCGTCCGACATCACTGTCCAAGTACGTTGTGGCGACTTCCCTCCTGTTTCCCAACAAAAAACAATTTCGCCCGCATTCCATATATTTGATTGAATGTGACCAATTTGAAAAGGCACCGAAACCACATGTTTCAACTCCCCTGTTTTCACGTTCATGCTTGCAATTCCGCCCGGTCCTGCTCCCATGTTACGAGGACCAAAACTTTTCTCGATTACAACATCCGGTTTTAGATATTTAGCGGCTTCTTCTTTTCCTTCCCTGAAATATACCCATTCTTCATCGGCATCCAAAGCCATATCGCCAGCACCTCCAGTACCCGATTTTGTGATTCCGCACTCTCTTTCGTAAGCCGAAACCGGTTTCAATTTACCCGCTTCACTGTCTTTAAATACTGCTTCCAGATTGACTTCCATCACTTTCATTTTGTCATCATCCGCTTTGCGCATAAAAAACAGTTTCATTGATTTTTGCGCCATGCAAAGCGTTCCTGTATAACCGCCTTCAGTAACCTGAACCATCACACCTGATTTTTCATTGACCGCCATCGCTTCGCCTTTAACCCTGTTCGTCCTAAAAATTATCCATTGTCCATCAGCAGTCCATTGCGGATGCGTTGGATAGGTTTTGGAATCCCCAGCCGATTTGGTCGTCAAAAAAATTAATTCCTGCCCTGTAACCGGGTCTTTGATTATCTTTTTTTCAGACGGAAATCGTGTCCCAATCTGACTAAAAGAAACAACGGTAACCAATAAAAAAACAGTATTTAAAATTGCTTTCATACTATTTTGATACATTGTTTTTACCTTCGATTTTCACCTGAATTGCACTGTCGTTTATTTGAAATTGATGGTCTTTTAACAACAAAATCACCTCAGCTCCTGCCAATAAAACCGGTCCATAACCGTGAGCCGCAAATGCATTTACAGGTCGGTAATAATAAAACGCAGGATCAAATCCCATGCCGGTTCCCACGCAAGTTCCTTCCACTTGTCCTTTGTCATTTACTTTCGTGGCAACTGCATTCCACCCCAACAATACGGCAGGACCATAAGTCATTTTGTCAACATAGCCACGGTTGATTGCTCTTGCGATTGAATAGGTATAAATCGCCGTTGCAGAAGTTTCTAAATAAGTATCGTTTCTGTCAAGCAATTGGTGCCAAAAACCGGTTCCATCCTGATATTGAACCAATCCTTTGATGTGTTTTTGCAACTGCGCCAAAACTTGTGGATATCCTGGATGATTTTTTGGCAACACCTCCAATAATTCCACCATAGCCATTACTGCCCAGCCATTGGCTCTGCCCCAGTGAAATTCAGGATGATCTTTCATCGATTCAACCCAACCGTGCATGTAAATCCCTTTTTGCTCATTAAACATTCTCGCCGAAAATTGATTTACTTGTTTTACCGCATCATCAAAATATTTCACATCGTCTGTGTAGGCACCCATTTGCGCAAGCGCAGGAACACTCATAAACATATCGTCTAACCAAATTGAATTGTCTAACGGTCTGTTTCTTGCCAAAGTTCCGTCCTTCAATCTGAATTGTTTATTGCTGATAAAATCAATGTAATTTTTAACCAAAGGGTCAACATTCGCTTTTAATCCTTCTTTTTTGGCTTTGATAAATGCGGCACAAAGCGCTCCGGCAAAATCCAATGCTTCCGGATGAAGCGTTTTAAGCATCGCCTCATCTTTAATATTTTTCTCCTGATAATTTTCAGCGATATCAGCGATTAACTGCATGCGCTTACTGTTGTAATCCGAAAAATATTTCTCACCAGTCGCTTTTGCAGCCAAAGTCATTCCGGCATAGGTAACTCCCCATTCGTAACTGGTTAACCTAAAAGCACCTGGCTCAAACATGATGTTCTCATTGCCTTTTTTATAATTGGTTACTTCGGCCTTTGTATCAGCATTGATAATTTTCGAAGCCGTGTTTTTGTCCAAAAAACCATAAATCCTATCCAAAACGGCTTTTATATCCTCTTTCTGCGGAATCACATATGGAGTTGGATAATTTGGTTTCATTAAATGTAATGGCGTAGTTTGGTCATTCACTTGTGCATTCACAGAAGTAAATACTCCCAGTGAAAATAGGGCTAAAGCTGCGATATGATTTCTTTTCATTAGACAAAAATTTTAAGGTTAGTTAGTTTAAAAGTCAAGGTTGTTATTTTCCCATTGGGCATTTTTTTAAACAACATAGAAACATAGATTTTTTATAAGGCTTAAGAGATTTTGATAGACGTCTTACTTTTTCACATATCATCTATGTGAGAAATAATCCTATTTTCTATCTATTCTAAATTAACTCATTTTAAGTCTATGCATCTATGTGGTTAAAATTATTTTTTTACAGCAACAGTAATTTTGGCTGAAAGCTGTTTAGCAAGATTGGTTACATAATTGGCAAAATAATCAGCATCATTAAAGTTTTTATCGGCGCTCAATTCCCAGCCTGCAACGGCATAATAACTGATTTCTTTATTGTTTTCGACAGTCATTTTTGCCAAATACGAATCGGTTAATTGTCCTTTTTTAGGCGCTTCGATATAACCGTTGTATTCTTTTTTTGGTACCAAAATAGCCGTACCCAAAATCCATTCGCGGTTGTAAGTCAGTTTATCATGTTGTATTAAGCAAACCCAATCACCGGATTCTATCACTTTCACACCTTTTTGATTATTGATGTTTGAAAGCGCGATAAGAAAGGTTTCGTTTCCTTTAAGACCATTGATTGAAACCGTATTTTTGTAAGCGTACATTCCCGGCCAGATGGAAGTTGTTTCATGAACCTGATATTTATTTCCCGAAGCGTTCCAATTGTGGTAATCATAACTCAAAACCGAATTTTCAGGCCCTTCGCTCACAATCTTAAAAGTCGTTTTTTCTACATTATTGATCGTATCAGTTACCAGAATTCCAAGGCGTTTCACTTCGTTGTTAATCAATAAAGCGTAGCCTCCTAATCCAATTGAACTCCCTACCGGAAAAATATCCCTTCCCCAATCGTACATTTGATGGTAGTTGTCCTCAACTTCCCCTTTACTGTTAATTCCAACATTCTCCGGAGTAATCACCGGGATTTTTTTTCCGAAAACATCTTTGGCATTTCGCCCGTCCAAATAATGTCTGAAACCTACTTTGTCGTTTTCCCAAGTTGGTCCATCTGTTTGGTATTTTTGGAAACCCAATGCTTTGTACACTTGGTTTGCCATGATAATTTCTTCATTTGCGGGTTTCACAGGCAAATCTTTGGCTTCTCTTTTACCAAATCGAACGCTGGTTCTAACAGTGAATTTCGGTGCTTCAGTAACCCATTTCAACTGAACGGCTTTCTTTTCATTTGGCGAAAAATCAGTAACCACAAAAAGTTCGTCCCATTTTCCGTCTCCATTCAAATCATTGACTTGAGAAGGAATTGGCTCATTTTTATAAGTCAAAAGCGGAAACCCTTTTGTCGTTCCGGTTTTGTCGATAGCACTTCTTTTTATTGTTACCGCTTTATCGGTCAATTTTATATCGGAACCGTTCGACAAGCTGATTTTTTGCTGTGCATTACAACTCATAATCGATAAAACTGCTACACTCACAGGCAGTAATAATCTTAATTTGTTTTTCATATTTATAATTAATAGTTATTATTTTAACGACTGTTCTCGATACAATTTTCAGAAAAAGCTATTCGCATTTTCTGAAAATTTACTCGAACTGACGTTATTTCACTGCAACATCCCAAATTTTAGACAATCTGGATTTTCCTTTTGGCCCTTCAATTGTCAGGACAACAATATATTTTCCGGCATCTTTGTACTGATGAATCGGATTTTGTTCTGAAGATGTTGTGCCATCGCCAAAATCCCAATTCCATGACTTGATTTCCCCTTCGGATTGATCAATAAAAGCAACCATTCTCCGGTTCATGTCAACGGTGTCGAACCTCCATTTTGCCGAGATGGCTTTTTTGAATTCATTTTCCAAAGGCATTAGCTTAAAAGGTAAACTAAAATCGGCATTACCATACATCTTATGTTCTTTGGATAAATTCCAAAATCCGTTGTTGCTTTCTTTATTTACATCATCATAATCAATGATTGCCCAGCAAAGCCCTATATTTTTGTTTTCTTCCAAAATGGATTCCACCGCTCTTTTTGGATCATTTCCTGCATAATCAAAAGGCGTTATCCAAAATTCCAGAGTCAATTTCCCTGATTCACCCGGTTTAAAATTATAATGGGTCGCGGCATTTGCATAAGGCAATTCCTTTATCCAAGGCTGGCTACCCCAAACCAATGTCCAATCTTTCCCTTCGGCCGGAGTGAAAATATGATAATTTTGGGCATGAACTCCGTGATAAGAAAAATAGGCATCCATGGTATTTGTCAAAGCTTTATTCGGATGAAACCGGTCTATAAATGGTCCGCCTGATTGATCTGCATCAACAATTACTTCGAAAGTATCGTTGTGTAAACCTGGCAACGAAAAATCCCAATAATCATCATAGGCCTCATATAAAAAATATAGACGGTTCAGTCCTTTCACCCAAGCTACTTTAACACTTACATTCAGATTTTTAGGATCGGCTTTCGGTTGTTTTCCGCTGTCTTCCCATAATTCATTCTTTCCTACGGCATAACTTTCGGGAACCATTTTCCAGTCATCGGCGTTTCCGTCAATCGTTGGAATTTTATTGGCTGGAAATTGAAAAACTTTAAAAGTTCTTGTATCCTGTGACCAAATTTTGGCTCCAAAAAACAGAAGTAAAAATAAAATGGGTACTATTTTTTTATGTGGCTTCATCTAATAATTCTTTTACATCCACTATTATTTAGGAATATCAATCGCTTTATATTTTGCGGGATTAGCAGATTCTCCTTTGAAATTAACCAATTCAATTCCTGTTGCCTCGACTGATTCAAATATATTCAATAAAAGCAGTTATAGTGTCCTGTAGCATAGGGTTGACGAAAACAACGCTTATAGAAATATCTCTTAAAAAAAATCTGCGAAAATATGCGTTATCTGCGTGCCATTTTTTTCACGCTGATTTTGCAGATTTTCGCAGACTAAATTAATTCTCGATAATTATTTTACTTCGATTCCAATGCTATTTTTCCGCTTTTTAATCCTTTTCCTGTTACAGACAATTCAATTTTTCCTACTTCGGAAGTTGATTGCACCAAAACAACCAATTTACCGCTGAATAATTTCATTGTTGGCAAGTGGAATTGTTCCAATGAAGTCGCATCACCATTGCAGGCAGCGCGATAAGTTCCTTTTCCGCTTACGCTAAAGTTGAGTTGCTGTGTGGCAGTCGGACAAGGGTTTCCGTTTTTGTCCACAACCGATACGGTCACGAAAGACAAATCTTCACCATTGGCATCAAGAGTAGTCCTGTCGGCTTCGAGCTTTATTTGATACGGTTTTTCGGCTGTATGAATTTCTTCTTCGGCAACTGCTTTTCCGTCTTTGTCGAAGGCAACTACTTTTAGCGTTCCAGGCTCGTATTTAACATCCATCCACATTAGACGATATCTACTTTGAGGCGAGGAATTATTCTTTCTCTGAATCCCCATACTTTTTCCGTTAACGAAAAGTTCAGCGCTATCAAAATTAGTATAAACAAAAACCGGAGTTGTTTGTCCTTCTCTTCCTTCCCAATTCCAGTGAGGCAAAATATGAAGTGTTTTATCATTGGTATTCCAACGGCTTCTGTACAAATAGAATCTGTCTTTTGGCAAACCGGCCAAATCGCTCAATCCAAAATAAGAACTTCTGGAAGGCCATTTCTCATCATAAGGCGTTGGTTCGCCCAAATAATCAAAGCCCGTCCAAACAAATTCACCAATTACCCAAGGTTTGTCATCCTGCATAATAAAATCTTCCTCCGGCAAATTGGACCAACTGCAATACTCCATATCATAAGACGAAGATTGAAAATCATCATACTGTTTTGAAATTGCTTTTTCAACCGGGAATTTATAAATACCTCGTGAACTCACTGTCGATGCAGTTTCGGAGCCTAAAATAAATCCTTGCGGGAATTTTTTAAATGCTTCTTCGTATAATGGCACACGATAATTCAGTCCCGGAATATCCATCAAAGCACCAAATCCGGATTCCATTGTCGCTTTCACCTGATCCATTCCAACGGTAACCGGTCGGGTTGGGTCTTCGCGATGAAAAATTTCCTGTAACCACTTGGCACGTTTCACTCCTTCAGAACCCCATTGGTCAGGAACTTCATTCCCTGAACTCCACATCACAATTGACGGATGGTTGCGAGTAGCATGCACCAAATTGACAACATCTTTTTCAGCATCAGTTGCAAAAAAACGATTATAGCCATTTTTCACTTTTGGCTTTGCCCATTCATCAAAACTTTCGGCGAGAAACATGAATCCCATTTCGTCACACAATTCAAGTTGTTCCAATGATGGCATGTTGTGTGAACTACGAATGGCATTACAACCCAAATCTTTCAAAATGGTTAATTGTCTGCGTAAAGCGGCTTTATTGATAGCTGTTCCAATTGGGCCTAAATCATGATGAAGACAAACTCCCTTAAACTTTCTAATTTGTCCATTTAAGCTAAAACCTTTGTTTGGTTCAAATTTAATAGTTCGAATACCAAAACGAGTGCTGGTTTCATCTTTAAGCACATTACCATCATATAGCTGAGAAATGGCTGTATAGAGATAAGGCGTTTCCGGACTCCACAAATGCGGATTTTTTACAGCTATATTTTGTTCAAATTCGTTTCCAAAAAGAGCAGTTGTTTCGTTTGTGGCTACTTCATTTCCACTGGCATCTTTAATTTTAGTCACAATGCGCAGGTTTTCGCCTGTAACTTTTGTTTTAACATTCACTTTTGCCAAATCATCAGCAACCATCGGAGTCGTAATAAACGTTCCCCATTGGTCGATACTTTCTTTGTCTTTTAAAATCAATTTTACTTTTCGGTACAGACCGGCTCCCGGATACCAGCGGGAAGATTCCCCCATATTCGACAAATGAACAGCTAAACTGTTCTTCCCATTGGCAGTAACAAAATCGGTTATATCAAAATAAAAATAGTTGTAGCCATAATTCCATTCCCCAACTTTTTTACCGTTTACAAATACTTTAGGCTCGCTCATTGCACCTTCGAAAAGGAGAATCACTTTCTTATTTTTGTCCAAATCAGGAACCGAAAACTGATTTCTATACCAAGCTTCGCCAATGTAAGGCAACGCACCTGTACGACCTGTTTTTTCGGTGGCAACTTTTTCACCATTTTGAACAATGGCGGTTGTTTGCTTGTCTACTTCCTTATCAAAAGGTCCGTAAATAGCCCAATCGTGCGGAACGGTTACCGATTGCCATTTTGTATCATTAAAATTACTTTCAAAAGCTTTTTCGTTTTGGCCTTTGGCAAATTTCCATCCTTTGGACAATTCAATTTCGACTCTTTTTTGAGCGTTAACACAGTTAATTGTAAAAAAAAGAAATAACGTGAAAAAAGCAGGCTTTTTAAAATCCATTTTTATTTAAGTTTTGATTTTCTCCTTAAAAGTAGTGAAGATATTTTAATCCATATGAAACACTTCAATCAAAGAAGTAGAACATGGCGAATTATCGGGATTGGTATCCATAATATCAGCCATGTAAGCCCACCATTTTTTTACTATAGGATGATTAGGAAGATAATCAAAATCAAAGTCGGTGCTTATTTTTTGAACAGCAAAGAGAATCATCGTTTCTTCATCAAGAAAAATGCTGTAATCTTGTATTCCGGTTTCCGAAAGCAAACTGGACAATTCCGGCCAGATTTTGTCGTGACGTTTTTTGTACTCAATTTCAAAGCCCGGTTTTAATTTCATTTTGAAAGCGTTTCTAACTGTGTTGGTTTTCATTTTTTGGTTGGTTTAAGGTTAATATATACAGATTTATCTCTATTACAAACTATTTCACCGTTGATGTATTCCAGTTCAGCGACCTGAATAGAGCTTCTTCTGGTTTCATAACTGTCAATTCCTTTGTTTTCCGGTGTTCGCCCCGGATGTGTAAAATAAAAAACATAGGCTTTGTCTCCATTCACCACGACATCGGGATGCCCACCGATTACTCCATCATCTTTACCGGTTCCAGGTATTTGCAATATATTTTTTTCTTGTCGGTTCCAATTGACAAAATCTTCAGATGAATAGACACCTAAACCTCTCCAGGCATCGTTTATCAACCAATTTTTGCCTTTCCAGCTAAATACTTTTGGTCCTTCTCCCCTGTCTTTTACAACTTTTTTACCGCTGTCTGTCCAATTGTACAAGTCTTTACTATCGGCATAATAAATAGATTTCCCGTCATTTTCATTGTTATAATACATTCGCCAATTTCCATCGGGCAATTGAAAAACAGAAGCATCAATGCAACGTTCTGAAGCAAGTGTTAGTTTGGATTCAAAATTCCAATCAATCAAATTTTTACTGGTCAAATGTATAATGTAGCGAGGGTGATACCAATCTGTAAAAATACCCGGAACAATAGTCAAATACATATGATATTTGCCTTTGTACATAATTACGTCCGGCGCCCAATACGTCACATCCTTAACCGAATAATTGATATTGCAATTCGTTTTATATTTCCAATGTGCACCATCTGACGATTCAGCAATTCCTATAGGTGTCCCATGTACCCAACTTACACCATCACCACCTATATTGGCTCTTCTATTGGTATAAAACATAAACCATTTTTTCTCTTTACTGTTCCAAATGATTGTTGGATCGGCAGCGCCGTCATAATTAGGGTCTCGAAACAGCGGTTTATCGGCAATTTTACCCTCTTCTTTTCTCTGATCATTTTGAGAAAAAAGAGGTATAGCAAATAAAAGAAACAATAGAACAAAAAATTTTCTATGGAATTGTATTAACCTAAATTTCATATAGTTTGGTGGGTGATTTATACCAAATATATTTATTTATTATTTCAATACTGTCCTGCTCTTCCCTGTAAGTTAGACGTATAAAAAAAGAGGACTTACAATGTTGTAAATCCTCTTAAAAAAGACTCTATTTTGTTATATTTTAAATGTTTTGCTAAATGATTTCAACTACCAATCATCTGTCCTGAAAGGGGAAGCCGGCAGTTTTTCTTTATTGAACAAATTTGGTTCTGGAATAGCTTTCCATGCAAAACGAACAGCAACAGGGCTTTTTACTTTTTCAGAAGAAACGACAACTGTTTTTCCTTCAATTTTGGCGTCTGCCGGATAAAACACTTTATCTTCTCCTGCAATTTCAAATTCTTTCAACACATCACCGTTTTTTACAAGACCACTTTCAGCATAATCAAAAAACAATTGGGCACGGTTCTTTTTGATTTTCATATTATTATAAATTGGTCCCGAAAACACCAGATTTGGTTCGTTATAAGTTTTGGCACGAGCCAATAAAGACAAACGGTAACCTACAGTTTGCTTATCAATTGGGTGAATATTATTAGCATCACCAACATCCGTTGTAACTACCATTCCAGAATTGGCAATACTTTTGGATGAAATTAACTGCGCTTCCCTTATGTCTGGATTTTGTCCTTTATGTGGAGCGATTTGGACAAAATAAAAAGGAAAATCTCCTTGATTCCAATCATTTCTCCAATTTTTAACCATCGCCGGAAACAAACTGCGGTACAAATAAGCTTGTTCTGCATTGCTCTCTCCTTGATACCAAATCACGCCTTTCATCGTATAATTAACCAGCGGATTTAACATCGCATTATATAGAACGTATGAAGTTTTATTATCCTCTTTTTTAGGCTTTTTTAATTGACTTTTTGACAAATCATTATTATTTGCAATTCGCTCCTTTTTCAAATCCGAATAATACGCTTCGAGTTTTTCCTGATATAATTTTTCGTTTTTGGCATCGTTTTCCAAAATTGGTAAAAAATCAGTATTCTCTTCCAATACTTTTTGGGAAGTCCAAGCTTCAGCTTTAGTTCCTCCCCAAGAAGAAGCAATCAAACCAATCGGAACATTCAGTTTTTGGTACAGATTCCTTCCAAAAAAATAGCCTACAGCCGAAAAACTTTTCACACTAGCCGGTGAGCATTCCTTCCAACTTCCAGTAACGTCATCAAGCGGTTTTTGGGAAGCTTTGGTCAAAACTGTAAATATTCTGATATTAGGGAAATTGGCATTTTTGATTTCTTCCTCATAATTCACCACGCCAGTTTTCCAAGTCCCCTCTTCTTTACCAACCGGAAAATACATGTTCGACTGACCGGAACAAATCCAAACTTCACCAATAAGTACATTGTGCAGAATAATTTTGTTTGAAGCATCAATAGTAATATCATAAGCCTTTTCACTTCCTTTTGGAGTATCAACTGCTGTTTTCCAGGTTCCATCAGGGTTTGCCGTAATGACAACTGGAGCAGTTTGCCATCCCAATTGAATATTAATTTTTTCGTTTGGTGAAGCCCAACCCCACAAATTCACTTTGGAATTTTGTTGCAGAACCATATTGTCTCCCACGAGAGCAGGCAATTTAACTTGGGCTATTAAAGGCAATTTAGCGCCCAAAACAATAAGAATTAGCAATAACTTTTTGAAGTAATTCATAAATATTTCGTTTTTAATACTAAGCTTTAAAAATAAGAGAATTGATAGGCAATCGTATCCTGCCCTAACCTGCATAAGTTAAGTTAATTGAAAACAAAAAGCCGTCTCGAAATTGAGACGGCTTTCAAAAAAATAACTATAATTATTAATAACCTGGGTTTTGCCACGCTGCTTTTTGACTGCTTGACAAGTTAGTACCGTCAGGATTTAATATACCATCAATAAATGATTGTGGTATTGGACGAAGTTCATGCTTATTAACTGTTATGTATTTAGCTTCAGGATTGAATACTTTAGTACGTTTGATTAATGTTCCTGTACGAGATAAAGTTTCCCAACGATCCCATTCACCCAACAATTCACGTGTACGCTCATCAAGAATGAAATTCAATGCACGATCCAAATCTGTAGAAGCACCAACTTGCGCAATTATTGCTTCATCTTCTGCAGGTAAATTAGCGGGGAACGATTTCAATGTCAAATCAGATGCAGCAGTTGTAACTGCCACTCCCGGGTTTGACAAATAATAGGTGTTCATGTTCAAATTCGAATTAGTATAAAATGTTGCGTTTGTACCTGCATTTAAAGCATTTTTCTCAAAAGCTATCGAACCATCAATATAGTATGATCTGTTTTCTCCGGCTTTCCATTGCGCACGTGCACGAACAACATTAATATCGTTCATTGCAAGACCATATTGTCCAAGACGAGCATAACACTCTGCACGCACTAGATACGTTTCTGCAAGACGTGCCATAGTTACATCACGATGCGCATCTCCTTTTTCAGCAGTACGAGATCCATCCTCAGTTTTATTGATACCAGCAAAGAAATTACAAATAGGCGTACTTTTAAAGTTAGGCGCTACATATGTACCATTTTGATACAAAACCAATGAATTTGGAGCAAATTGCCCTTTCTTACTTGTCAGACTTCCAGCAGTAGGAGTTTGTCTAGTACCTGAAGCTCCTCCCCATGCTGGCAAACGTCCTGCAACATCTTTCCAAGTAGGATTTTGAACAAAGGCACCAAAAGTATATCCATTATAAGTGTTATCGTTTTTAGTATTCAAAATCATTACAACAGCAGGATCACCCAACGCTACTCCATTTGGATTAGGTGTTTTTACAGTGTTTACACCATAAACAGTTTTAAATGTTTTCCACATACGGGCATCATTAACGTGATCAAAAACAGCATAGCTATACTCTGTAGGACGACAACGTTGGAAATCCATACCACCAATCCATACCCCACGTGCAGACCATCCTCCAGCAAAAACGGAGAATTGAGGATCAAAATAGTTATAAGTACGGTTACCAAAACGACCAACAGTAGTTGCATCTCCATTATAACCAGCAGCCATCAAAATTTCACTAAGTTGTTCATTAGGACAGTCAATTCCTGTCCAGTTAGCATATAAATCATTATAATTAGCAGTTAGTGCACCACGGGCAGTTATAGCGTAACTACAAGCATCGATCGCCTCTTTATAGTCACTCGTTTTGTAAGCACTATTCCATGCATTGTTACGCTCAGAAGAACGGAACAATAATGCTTTAGCAAGAAAGTGAGCCGCTGTCGCTTTGGTCCAGGTAATTCCTTTTCCATAAGTAAAAATTTCCCCTTCAAAAAGCTGATAAGCATTACGAAGATCAGATATAACCTGTGCCCAACAAGCCTCCTCAGTTGAACGAGTAAAACTACGAACCACAGTAGTAACTGGTTCTGTTTGAAGTACAACTCCTCCGTATTGAGCTGTTAGACGGTAGTAGTTATAACCACGCATAAAATAAGCGTGAGCCAAAACACGATTACGAATTTTTACATCAGTAATTACAGTTGGTGCTTTTGCAATAATCGTATTGGCAGAAGCAATTCCATAATACATCTCATCCCAAAGATCAGATGGTGCAGTAGCATTACCATTTGCAGCTCCTGTCGCAGTAGTTGCTTTAATTGGTCCTAACCTATTGTCATACGTATTCCACATTTCATTCGTAAGGTCATTTGCATTTGTAAACTCATCGGTACCATAAAGTGTAGTCCCATAAGCCCATTCATACCCAAAATGCCAGCGAATATTACCATAAAGTGACTCCGACAAATCTACAAGTCCCTGCTGTGTATTAAAATAGTCAGTGGAATATTTAGTTGTCTGTTCTTCATCAAGAAAGTCATTCGAACACGAGGCAATGGTGAGCCCCATCATTGCTAAAAAGACGAATCCTATATTTTTAATATTATTCATTTTCCTATTTTTTAATATTAGTTTTTTAACCCTTTTATTTATTAGAATCCAACTTGAAGTCCCATAACAAAACTTCTGTTGTAGTAGGTCGCGTTAGTATCAAAATCATACCAGCTCAATGATTGATAGATATTTCCAGGGCTTATCGCTTGGGCATACAATTTCATATTAGCTACACCAATTTTGGAAGCCTGTTCTTTAGAAAAGTTATACCCCAAAGAGATATTACGAATTTTTGCAAATGCTGCTTTCTGAAACCCTAGTAGTCCTGAAAATGAATCAGCAGAACCTGATGTCGCTTGCGCCAAAATCGGTTTTTGGAATTCAGCTCCAGTGTTTGTTGGCGTCCAATAATCCGTTTCACGTTGATTGGCATGAGCTGTCAACGCTTCACCTCCTAATGATGCCATATAACCCATACGTCCATAGATTTCTATCCCTAATTCTAGACCTTTGTACTCAAAAGTATTGTTCCATCCCATTGTCCAATTAGGATTACTATTACCAAGAACCACACGGTCATCTGCAGTCATTTTGTAGTCGCCATTTTGGTCTTTTGGACGAACATTTCCTGGTGTAAACTTGTATCCATTAGCATTCCACTTCGCCATTTCTGCAAGATCTTCCGGAGTATTTTGCCACATACCTAAATTATCATAACCATATTGCACATTAATAGATCTTCCTATGAACCATGCATTGTCAGCCATATCATTTTTACCATAAGCCAACTCTTCGATTCTATCTTTTTGCCAAGCACCAATCAGAGTTGATTCCCAAGTAAATCCATTTTTAGTTTCCACCGGAATTAAGTTAAGCGTAACCTCAACCCCATGATTACTTGTTTTACCGACATTGGCAAAAGTAGAAGGAAAACCTGTTAGAGTAGGTATTTTCATTTCCATAATCAAATCGTTAGTATATGTTTTATAGCCTTCAACACTACCACTGATACGGTTATCCAAGAAACTAAAATCAATTCCCAAGTTGTATTGTGTTGTTTTTTCCCAACCGAGGTCTTTATTAGCCATAGATACTTGATCTTTTGTATAATAAGGCTCATTAGTAGTATAAGCCATCTCATTTGCTATGCCGTTAAAAGGAAGTAAAATTGAACTAATATTTCCAGCTGTTGCATACGGATCAACTGATGAGTTTCCAGTCACACCAACACCTAAACGAAGTTTCAAATTTTGAATCCAATCAATATTGTTCATGAATTCTTCTTTATTGATACGCCATCCAAGAGCTGCCGATGGGAAAAAGTCCCATTTATGCCCTTCTGAAAGCTGAGAAGCTCCATCCCATCGTCCAGACATTGTCAATAAATAACGTCCATCATAACCGTAGTTTACACGTGCCATGTACGAATTCAATTGACGCTCTGTAAGACCAGAACTCATTCCTGCTTTATTTGCTGCATTAGTAATATCAACTGTTCCAAATGCATTCCATAAAAAAGATGGTACAGGTATATTATCAGCATTCATAGACGATTCTTCTATATTCCAAGCTGAAGCTGACTGAAGTAATGTAACCCCAAAATTATGTTTACTTGCAAAAGTGCGGTCATAAGTCAACATATTATCCAAAGTCCAAGAAAAATCACGACGATTTTTTAGTCGGGCATAATTAGATCCGGGAGTCCCGTTTGAATTAATTTTATTTACTGATGTTCCATCAATATAAACCCCCTCTCTCCAATGACGGAAATCTGGACCAAAATTCATTTTATAACTAAGTCCTTTTACAGGTTCCCAAACCTTTCCAATATCGATTGTTGTAGAGAAATTTCCTAACACACGCATAATTTGCGATAATTGTGTGCTTTTATCCCATTCATTCATAATAGTATAAATACCACTTTCTCCTCCTGGATTGATAACTAAATTACCGTTTGCATCAAAAGGAACAGCCATATTGTAAATAGATTTTGCAGCGCCATAAATAGAATTTGGTGATGAGTTACTGCGACCTCCCAAAGTTGACATTCCATAATCCTGCTCGCTCCAAGTTGCATTTAATGATGCAGTCATTTTGAACCAATCTGTAGCATTGATATTTGTACTCACTTTTGCAGTATAACGCTCATAAGATTGTCCTTTTTGAGTCCCTTGATTATTCAAATAACCAAAAGAGCCGTAACTGTTTACTTTTTCTGAACCTCCACTTGCACTTAAAACATGCTCTGTGGTAACCCCTGTTCTGGTTACAAATTTAGTCCAATCCGTATTGGTTACTTTTGAAGGATCCCAGGAACCGCTTGCCCAACCTTTTAATACGTTATCTCTAGAAGTTTGTCCATCTAAAGCACTGTCAAAAATCAATTTATCATTTGCATAAGTTGGGGCGTCCGGACTTGGATATTTAGTTGGATCAAGATTATAAGCAGCTGTGCGCCTGAAATTAATGAAATCGGAAGCACTCATTGATGGAGAACGGTCAACAATCTCTTGCGTTGTAACAGTTCCAGAATAATTTAAGCTAAACTGTCCCGCTTTACCCTGCTTAGTAGTAACAATAATAACCCCGTTAGCTCCACGAGAACCATAAATAGCTGTTGCAGAAGCATCTTTAAGAATATCAATAGATGCAATATCACGCGGGTTAAGTGTTTCGATAGACGACGCCGACATCAAAGGCACACCGTCCACCACATAAAGAGGTGAATTACTAGCTGTCAAAGAACGGTTACCACGAATACGAACATCCCCAATAGTTCCTGGACGTTCACTTGTTTTAATATCCACTCCGGCCGCTTTTCCTTGCAAAGCCTCCAACGCATTGTTCACTGGACGAGTTGTCAATTTCTCGGCACCAACACTTACGATCGCTCCGGTTACATCCGACTTCTTAACCGTACCGTACCCAACAACTACAACTTCATTAAGTTGAGCTACTTCGTCAACCATAACCACATCAATAGCACTAGTTGATTGATTAACCGTTCTTTCTACCGTTTTAGAACCAGTAGAACTATAAACCAATACCTGACCAACAGAAGCACTGATAGAATACTTTCCATCAAAATCAGTACTAGCCCCCGTTTTTGTTCCTTTAACAACCACATTTACCCCAGGTATAGGCAAGCCGGTTGCGTCTTTAATTGTTCCTTTAACCACTTTGCTCTGAGCATAACTTGATACATGCAGTAAAGCAAACAAGGCGATAGTCAGAAAAAGACTAAATTTGTTTTTCATAATAGTTAAATTAAGTTAATTTTTTTAATAGTGTTTCAAATTTATCTACATCAAAAAGCAGTTCTATCCTGTAGTATGCTGTTAATTTTCAATAAATTAATTTAACCAAACCTAAAAAACTGTATTTATGCAAACCAAGTAGCTTAACAACAATCAATTAACATTTTTTAACTTTTACCAAATTTTTTTCAAGAAAAAAAATTTTAACATTATTAATTAAAGCTTAAAAAATTAGCAAATTCGTAAAATTTAGCTATTAATATTATATTTACACAAAAAGATCAAATCACCTTTTTTCAAATGAAACAAAAAAAACCGCCTCAATTGAGACGGCTTTCAAAAAAATATAAACTTATCGATTAATAACCAGGATTCTGCATTGCTTGTTTTTCAGAAGCAGTCAACGGTCTTCCATTTGAATAAACTCCATCAAGGAAAGTTTGAGGAATCGGGCGCAAGTTGTGAAAATCTTGAACATTTGCTGCAGCTTCAATATTATAAGCTTTTGCTCGTGCAACCAAAGTTTTGGTTCTACTCAAGTCCTCCCAACGGTGGAACTCACCACAAAGTTCTCTGGTACGCTCATTTAATACCAAACACAACATTCTGTCATAATCACTGGAGTAACCCAATTTTGTGATTACTGCTTGATCTTCTGCCGGTAATGCATTGATATTACCAATAGTCAAATTAGTTGCTGTAGTTACCACAGGAATATTAGTTGATTCATAATAGGAGTTTTCAGGGATATATGAAATTGGAATTCCAGCTTGTCCCGTTGTAGTATATGCCGCAGATCCATCAGCATAAGCAGCACGGTTTTCACCTGACTTATATGCAGCACGAGTACGAACTGCATTAATATAAGTTAATGCATCGCTGTATGAAGCCGATCCTAATTTTGCCAAACGTATTTTTGCTTCTGCAGCCATTAGATAAGTCTCGGCAGAACGTGCCAATGTAATGTCCCGTGATCCTTTTGTGCTACTCAAATCGATTCTGTTACCATCCATATATTTGCTCAAAGACGGGAATCTCACATCAGCCATTAAACCAACTTTGTCTGCCGCATAAGCCACATACACGCTAGGAATCGTTTTTCCTGTTTTAGAATAGATAATTGCATCTGTATTTTTTGTTTTTGCAAAACGAGTGTCTGTAGCTGTATTCACAACATACATTATACCCAAATCCCCATTTTTATAATATGTCCCTGATTGGTTGTTAACAATGCTTTTGGTTTGGAAACTTTTCCAAAAACGAGAATCGTTCACTTTATCGAAAACATCATAAACAAAATAAGTTGGAGCCAAACGGCTAAATGGTCTTCCTCCTGCAAGGTTACGTTTCATTTGCGCTAACTGATCGTATGTTGAAAGGAAATACAAATGTTGTTGATTTCCTCCTGTCGTCAACGTACTGGCATTAAATTGACCTGACAAAATCAACTCAGGCAATTTTTCGTTTGCACCATCGGCAGCTGTATAACTCCAAAGATTATCGTAGTTTGCTGCCAATGGGTGGCGAGAAATAACCTCATCTGCCAAAGAAACTACTTGTTGTAAATCAGCCAATTTTGTAGTTGAGTTCCAACTGTCATTGATTTCACTAGCACGAGCTAAATAAGCTTTTGCCAAATAATGCGCTGCGGCATCTTTTGTTATTTTAGCAGGAGATCCAGTATTGCTTAACAAATTATAGGCTTGCTTAAAATCGGCAATTATCTGATCAAAAACCGCTTGAGGAGCCGCTCTAGTAAATTCCAATTCTACTGTAGAACTGGTTTTCAATTTCAAAGGCACGGCACCGTATTGACTCACCAGTTTTAAATAATTAAAAGCTCTCAAAAAGTAACCCTCTCCCAATGCTGTTTTCTTGATCGCATCGTTTGTTGAATTAATATTTGTGGCCGCTTCAATTAATTCATTGGCATTACCTATTCCAATGTATAAGTTATCCCAATTTGTATTAGCTGCAACTGTATTTGAATTTGAAACCGTCACAAAAGCCTTAAATCCTGCACCATACGAATTCCAAATCCAGTTCGAAGGGTCACCTCCCGCATGAAATTCATCTGTTCCTGATTCTGTTGCGGTAAGTGGTACTTCTGTAGCAAATTCTGCCGCAAATGTCTGATAATATGTCCCTACAGCCAAAGCCTGTATCCCTGCTTCAGTTTTATAATAGTCTTTACTATAGGCTGTTGTCAAATTCTCCTCAAGAAAATCCTGGTTACAAGATGAGCTACCTAGAGCCATTACAGCTAAAAGCAACATATTGATATATGGTTTTTTATAATTTTTCATAGTGTATCGTATTAAAATTCAATTTTAGAATTGGACATTTAACCCCATTGTAAATCCTCTGTTTGAAGCCGTCGTTTGCGTGTCCAAATCAGTCCATTTCACTTTAGAATAAATCATGAATGGATTATTTGCCTGCATATACAATCTCAATTTTGTTAGTCCCATCTTTTGAACAAGATCTTTATCGAAAATATAACCCAAAGAAATATTTCTCATTTTTAAGAATGTCCCATCACGATAGCCCAAAGTAGGATAATAAGAATCTCCAGTACCCGCAGAATAAATTGGTTTTTGATATTCTGAATTGGTATCATTCTCATAATAATAATCGATAGATCTTTGGCTACCTTTTGCTCCTTCATTTTCACCTCCTGTATCATATTTGTAACCCATACGACCATATACAAAGAATGAAAACTCAACATTTTTATAAGTAAAAGTATTGGTCAATCCCGCAATGTATTTTGGGTCTTTACTACCAATTATAACACGGTCATTGTTAGCGTCAATTTTATAATCACCATTTTGATCTACTGGTCTTGCATTACCAAATGTAAAACCAGCACCGTTGGCATTGAATTTTGCCATTTCGGCAGCATCTTCAGGTTTCCAAATTCCGTTTGAAGCAAAACCGTAAATCACGTTTTGAGATTGCCCAATGAATAAATTGTTGTTGATATCATCAAACTTACCGTTTTGCAAGGAAACAATTTTGCTTTTTTGGTAAGAACCACTAAAACTTGAAGTCCACTCAAAATCTTTTGATGTAATGTTCACAGTATTCAAAGTAAGCTCAACCCCATGTCCTTCAGTTTCCCCTACGTTTTGATAAGTGTCTTTAACCCCAAGAACTGTAGGAACACTACTTTTCAACAACAAATCATTAGTATTACTTGTATAATATTCTAATGCTCCTGAAACTCTATGGTTAAACATAGAGAAATCTACCCCATAGTTAAACTGAGTAGTTTGCTCCCAACTCAAGTCTTCATTACCCAAAGAAGTATTATTTACAACACCAGAACCAGTTGCATAAACAATTCCTGTTAATGGTGGTTGTGTAGCATAAGCTGGTACAGCAGCATTTCCGGTTACCCCATAACCAAATCTAAGTTTTAGTTGGTCAACCCATTTCACATCTTGTAAGAACTTTTCTTTGCTGATTACCCACGCCAAAGAAGCTGATGGGAAAAAAGCCCATTTATTTCCAGGAGCCAATTGAGATGCCCCATCATAACGTCCTGATGCCGTAACCAAATATTTATCGGCATAACCATAATTTATCCTTCCCATATAGGATAACAATCCTGTTTGAGTTAAACCGGAAGAATATCCAGCAAGGGTTACATTGGCAGGATTAAGAGCATTCCATTTATTTTCAGGATTCTTGATATCATTGGCAGACATCGAACTTCCTTCATTTTGATATTGTGTCTGGCTCGCCAATAAAGTCACGCCAAAATTATGATCTCCGATTGATTTGTTGTAGAAAATCAAGTTATCCAACGTATATGAAATAGTTTGTTCTTTAGCCAAAGATGCAAAGCTTGTCCCTGAACGAATAGCTGACTTACCATCCAAATAAACACCATCACGGTAAGAAGTCAAATCCGGTCCAAAATTGATTCGGTATTTCAAACCATCAAGAGATTTTGAAATTCCACCCAAATCAAACTGAGTATACAAACTACCAAAAGCTCGCATAGTGATACGTTGATCTTGTGAATACAAATGCTCATCAACAGGAGTTCTAATAGTTGAATCCCCTCCTGGGTTATCTATTCTGTTTCCATTGCTATCATAAGGAACAGCATAAGGTAGATTTGTGCGAGCAGTTGCATATATTCCTCCCGAACTCGTTACTGCTGTTCTACCCACGTTAGATTGTCCATATTCATTAATACTATAGCTGGTATTAAGACTTACCCCCATAGAGAACCATTTGGTAGGTGTAATATCGACATTGGCAGTACCATTATAACGTTTATAACTTTGTCCCAGTAATGTTCCCGTATTGTTTACATATCCAAAAGATCCATAAGATTTCATTTTTTCTGTACCCCCACTAACACTTAGGGTGTGTTGTTGCGTAACCCCTGTACGTGTAACGAATTTAGTCCAATCTGTAGTAGCTACTTTAGAACCATCCCATACATCTTTACCACTAGCATCTTTACTCCAACCTTTTGTAAAGTTCGCCCATGCTGAAGGATCCGCAGATTTCAAGAAAATCAATTCATCATTAGCAACCGTTGGCTGATCTCCTCTAGGAAATGCAGACGGGTTAGAGTAATATCTTCCCCAACGACGGAAATCAATATACTCCCCTGCCGTCATCATTGGAGCATTCTCATGAATTGTTTCGGTCATTAACGAAGTATCATAATTTAATGTGTACTTACCGTTTTTACCTTTTTTGGTTGTAACGATAACTACCCCATTAGCTCCACGAGAACCATAGATTGCCGTAGCCGAAGCATCTTTCAAAATATCAATTGTCTCAATATCTGTAGGGTTCAAGAAATCAATCCCTCCTGAATTTGGATCCACACTGATTTTTCCAGTAGAAGCATCAGTAACAAGTCTGGTATTCATTGGTATTCCATCAACTACATAAAGCGGTGAGTTGGAAGCAGAAATAGAACGAGCCCCACGAATTGTAATACTCCCCACTTGTCCCGGACGCTCATTAGACGAAATATCAACCCCTGCAGCCTTTCCCTGCATAGCCTGTACAGCATTTACAACTGGTCTGGAAGCAATATCTTCAGCACCTACACTTACGATTGACCCAGTAAGATCCTTTTTCTTTTTTGTTCCATACCCCACAACAACAACCTCTTCCAATGCGTTATTTTCTTCTTTCAAAACCACATTAATTTCTGATGACTGTCCAACAGTTATCTCTTGCGTTTTGGAACCTACAAAACTAAACACAAGCACAGATCCTGAAGGAACACTAAGAGAATACTTTCCATCAAAGTCTGAGTCTGTCCCCTTCTGAGTTCCCTTAATAAGAACATTTGCTCCCGGCAAAGGTAAACCGGAAGCATCCGTAATTTTTCCTTTGATCACCTTGTTCTGCGCATAGCCTGATGTATACATCATAGCAAACATTGCCACAATAAACAAAAAGGTCAATTTGTTTTTCATAAAAGTTAATTTTTAGTTAATTAATTAGTCAAAGCAAATATATTTAGAAGAAACACTGATCGCATCCTGTCGTATCCTGTTATTTACGTTAATTTTAATAAAATTATCAATGTTTTTAAGAAAAAACAGATATTAATATTTATTTATAATGAAATAAAAATTGATTATGAAAAAATAAAATTAAAATACCTATAAAACAATTTATTTATTTTTTTCATCAAAAAAAACAAAAAACAACTAAATACTCAAAAAAATATGCTTTTTTCACTAAATCCTTTATGTTTTTATCAAAAACAGGATGCGACAGGATACTAATTAAATATACTACTGATATTTTTACAGTAATACAAAAAATCATCAATTTTAGATTATGTATTAGCAAATTCAAGGACTAACGATTACCAAAAAAACCAAAGAATAATTATTAATAATGAGAACTAAACTTCAGTATTGCTTTTTAGCATTCCTATTAGCATTCACAATCTCTTGTTCTTTGAGCACTTTGGCCCAAGAGACAAGTAATTCTCCTTGGCCAAAATCAACTAATATTAATCAGCCTTGGGCTCGTTGGTGGTGGATGGGAAGCGCAGTGGACAAACCTAATTTAAAAAAGAGTCTCTTGGATTTTCACAAAGCCGGAATTGGTGGAGTTGAAATAACTCCTATATATGGTGTAAAGGGCGAAGAAAATAATTTCATCGACTACCTATCACCTAAATGGATGGAAATGCTCGATTACACTATTAAGGTTTCCGATAGCCTTCATATGCAGGTCGATATGGTCCTTGGAACGGGATGGCCTTATGGAGGAACCCATGTAACACTTCCTCATGCTGCAACAAAGCTAATTGTGGAAAAATATCAAGTAAAAAAGAATGAAACAATCGATAAAAAAATAGCACTTGACAGTACAAAAGAAAAAGTACCCGCTACACTTTTATATGTGGTTGCTTATGGTAGTGACGGAACTTACTCCAATTTAACCGATCAGGTTCTAAACCAAAAGGAAAAACCCAATCAACTGAAATGGAAAGCAAAAAAAACTAACTATACTATTTATGCCGTTTTCAGCGGAAAAACAGGCCAGCAAGTCAAAAGAGCAGCTCCTGGAGGCAAAGGATATACTTTGGATCATTATTCCGAAGAAGCTCTTAATGAATATGTAGTTCCGTTTGACAAAGCTTTCAAAGGGCGCGAAGGCAAAATTCGCGCTATATTCAATGACAGTTACGAAGTTTACGGAACTGATTTTACACCAAATTTTTTCGAAGAATTCAAGACCAGAAGAGGTTATGATTTGAAAGAGCAATTACCTACTCTGCTTGATGAAACAGACAATATAACCAGTAACAGAATTCGAAGCGATTACCGCCAAACATTGTCGGATTTATTGCTAAACAAATTTGACAAACCTTGGACTAATTGGGCGAATGTCAAAAACTTCAAAACTAAACTTCAAGCCCACGGTTCACCAGGAAACTTAATTGATTTATACGCTTCGGCTGATATTCCTGAGTGTGAAACTTTTGGTTCAATGCCTTTTGATATTCCGGGATTTAGACGTGAAAAAGAAGACATACGCGAGGGAGATGCCGATCCTGTAATGCTCAAATTCTCTTCTTCGGCGGCACATATTTCAGGGAAAAATTTAGTTTCATCCGAGACTTTTACATGGTTAAGAGAGCACTTTAAAACAGCATTATCACAATGCAAACCCGAAGCCGAAGATTTAATGCTTAACGGAATCAACCATATATTCCTTCACGGTTCGACTTATTCTCCAACAAGAGCTGCGTGGCCGGGATGGAAATTTTATGCATCGGTAAACTTTAACGCCAATAACAGCATTTGGGAAGATGCTCCTTCCCTATTCTCCTATATTGCGAACTGCCAATCGATGTTGCAACAGGGAAAATCAGACAACGAAACATTGCTCTACTGGCCTATTTTTGATACTTGGGACAAAAATCTTAAAGGAACTCTATTTTTTCAATTCAAAATACATTCCTTATCAGAGTGGTTATATGAAACATCCTTTTACGATACAACCAAAAGTTTAATCAAAAAAGGATATGGAGTCGATTTTATATCAGACAACTTTATTGCCCAAGCCAAAGTTGTTGATGGAAAAATCAGTCTGCCGGGAGGAACTTTCAAATCCTTGATTGTTCCAGCTTGCAAAAAAATGCCTTTAGCTACTTTGCAAAAACTTATCGATTTACAAAAAGCTGGAGCAAGTATTATATTTGAAGGATTACCAGAGTCTGTTCCTGGATTTTACGATTACAAAAATCAGGAGCAACAACTTAAGGCTCTTTTAGAAGCAAACAAAGAAACTGTAAAACCGGTTACTGATATTTTTAAAGCTTTAGAAAATGTTCAGGTGTTCCCTGAAACACTTGTAGATTCAGGCCTCAAATACACTCGCCGAATTGTTGACGGTGAAAAATTATATTATCTCGTAAATCATTCATCTAAAACAGTAGAAGGATTTATTCCGTTGCAAATTGGTAATAAAGAAGTGGTGATTTTCGATCCTTTGACAAAAGATTTTGGCAATGCTATCGTAAACAAAAATGACAAAACTACATTGGTTAAACTTAGAATTGAACCAGGACAGTCCTTTTTCCTAAAAACAGAAAATACCGCTTCACAAAAAAAATGGAACTATTATGAAACAGCTGCTGATGACATTGCTTTGAACGGAAAATGGCAAATCAATTTCGATAAAGGTGGTCCACAATTACCTCCAAGTGCAACAGTTTCTAAATTAGAATCTTGGACAAAATTAGGACATGAAGCCGAAGCTTTCTCTGGATCAGCGACCTATACTTTACAATTTGACAATCCAAATGCCAAAATTGACAATTGGTACTTAAATTTGGGTGATGTTCGCGAAAGCGCAAAAGTTTGGATAAACGATAATTTTATTGGTACCGCTTGGTCTGTTCCGTTCAAATTGCAGACTGGGAAATTAAAACCCGGTAAAAACATTTTGAAAATTCAGGTTACTAACCTATCTGCCAACAGAGTTAGGAATATGGAACTAAAAGGTCAGGAATGGAAGATTTTTTACGAAATCAATATGGTCGATAAAGATTATAAAAAGTTTGACGCTACAAAATGGAGTCCAATGCCTTCAGGATTACTAGGACCTGTTAGCCTTACACCATTAAAAAAAGAAAATTAATTATAACAAATAATAAAATGAAAAAAATAGTATTGTTTTTCGCCTTATGTTTTTCATCAATAAGCTCGATTACAGCTCAGGAAGCATTTGATAAAAAATTAATTTTAAAACAAATGATGCTTGCCAATGATTATTTTATGCAAAAATGGCCTGATGTGGGCAAAACCATTGTTACCAATAAAGAGCGTCCAAGCCATATCTGGACTCGTGGTGTTTATTATGAAGGATTGATGGCTTTGCATGAAGTTTTCCCAAAAGAAGCCTATTATGATTATGCTTATTCCTGGGCAGAATTCCACAAATGGGGCTTTAACGGAGGAAATACTACCCGAAATGCCGATAATTATTGTGCTGCTCAAACCTATATTGATTTATACAATTTAGAACCGGATTCAAAAAAATTAAAAAATACAAGAGCAAACATCAATATGCTTTTGAATACTGCTCAACTCGATGACTGGTCTTGGATTGATGCTATACAAATGGGAATGCCTGTTTTTGCAAAAATGGGGGTGATCGAAAAAGACGATCGTTATTTCGAAAAAATGTACCAAATGTACATGTATTCAAGAAACAAACATGGTGATCACGGTCTTTTCAACCCAAAAGACGGACTATGGTGGCGTGATGCCGATTTTGATCCGCCATACAAAGAACCAAACGGACAAGACTGCTATTGGAGTCGTGGGAATGGTTGGGTAATTGCTGCTTTAGCAAAAGTTCTGACTATAATTCCTAAAAACGCACCACATAGAGAACAATATGTAAACGACTTAAAAGCAATGGCTGCGGCATTGAAACCAATTCAAAGAGCCGATGGATTCTGGAATGTGAGTTTGCATGATCCAACAAATTTTGGCGAAAAAGAAACCTCAGGTACAGCTTTATTCATTTACGGAATGGCTTACGGTGTCAACAGCGGAATTTTGAAAAAAGAAACCTATTTACCTGTTATCCAAAAAGCTTGGAATGCTGTCACAAAAGAAAGCTTACATGACAATGGATTCTTAGGCTATTTGCAATCAACAGGAAAAGAACCAAAAGACGGACAACCATTATCTTATGACAAAATCCCTGATTTTGAGGATTACGGATTGGGATGCTTTTTATTGGCGGGTTCTGAGGTTTATAAAATTAAATAATCGTTATTTTGTCAAAACCAAATTTTATGACCAAATTAAACTATTTTAGCCAAAAGGTATCTTTATTAAGTTTATTATTCGGAATGGCAATATCCTGTTTTTCGCAAAGCAAAGAAATAAAACTATGGGACAATATCCCCGGTGCAATAACTGCCGAAGGATATAAAGAAGAACCAAGAATCGATGCTCAAGGAAATATTACAGGAATTAAAAAAGTTACCGAACCTACCTTAAAAATATTTTTGGCAGAAAACAAAGGTGCTAAAAATGCTGCGGTTGTTATTTGCCCTGGCGGAGGTTACGCCCTTCTGTCTCATGAAAAAGAAGGTGATAAAGTAGCAAAATGGCTTCAATCTGTTGGAGTTTCGGCTTTTGTTTTGAAATATCGATTGCCAAGTGATGCCATTATGAAAGATAGGACAATCGGGCCGCTACAGGATGCACAGGAATCAATAAGAACTTTGCGCCGAAATGCTGATGAATGGAATCTTGACATATCAAAAATTGGTATTATGGGCTTTTCAGCAGGAGGACATTTGGCTTCTACTTTGTCAACACATTACAATGACAAAGTTTATGAATCCAAAGACAACACCAGCGCTCGTCCTGATTTCTCTATTTTGATTTATCCCGTAATTTCGATGGAAGACGGAATTACGCACAGTGGTTCGAAAGAAAATCTAATAGGAAAAAACGCTAGCGGCGAAATGGTTGCGAAATATTCGAATGAGAAACAAGTTAACGAAAATACTCCGAAGACATTTTTGGTTCATGCCACTGACGACAAAGCGGTTCCTGTAGAAAACAGCATCAATTATTATTTGGCATTAAAACAAAATAAAGTTCCTGCCGAAATGCATTTGTATGAAAATGGCGGACACGGTTTTGGTTTAGGAGTTGCCGGAACCAATAAAAATTGGCCAAACGCCTGCGAAAAATGGCTAGCTGCCAACGGACTGATTAAAGGTCCTGACACTTATTTATTTGCTTATTTCAAAGGAAATGGAGAAGACGGTTTACACTTGGCTTACAGCAACGACGGTTATAAATGGGAAGCATTGAAAAAAGATACTTCATTCTTAACTCCTGAAGTTGGTAAAGACAAACTGATGAGAGACCCTTGTGTCATAAAAGGTGGTGACGGCTTGTACCACATGGTTTGGACGGTAAGTTGGACAGATAAAGGGATTGGCTATGCTTCGTCAAAAGATATGATTCACTGGTCAAAACAAGAGTTTATTCCGGTTATGGCTCATGAAGAAAAAGCCCGTAACACTTGGGCGCCCGAAATCACTTATGATGAAAAGTCAAAAACATATATGATTTATTGGGCTTCCACCATTGACGGGAAATTTTCGGAAACACAATCAACTGAAGAAAAAGGATATAATCACAGAATTTATTATACCACAACCAAAGATTTCAAAAAATTCAAACCTACAAAGTTACTTTATGAACCAGGCTTCAATGTCATTGATGCAACTATTGTAAAACAAGGTGAAGGATATACGATGTTCCTAAAAGATGAGACTAAAGTTCCGGTTCAGAAAAACCTAAAAATTGCCTACAGCAAAAATCTCACTGGCCCGTACACTAAAGCGAGTGACCCAATTACAGGAAATTACTGGGCTGAAGGGCCAACAGCAATTCAGATTAATGACGAATGGACAGTTTATTTTGATAAATATACTCAGAAAAAATACGGAGCTGTAAAACAAACTTCCAAAGGTTGGGAAGACATCTCCGAACAAATCAGTTTTCCAGCGGGAACTCGTCATGGAACTGTTATCAAAGTTCCGGCAGAAGTTATTGCCAATTTGAAGAAAGAATAAAAACTGACTTTTTTAATAATTCTCAAGAGCCCGTAAATTTAAGTATTTACAGGCTTTTGTTATTTTATGCTGTCTTGGAATCCTTACCTTTACTTTCAAAAATTTTATCCATGCAAAAAACCTATTCACTTGTTATTCATCCATCAGACGAAATTCTTGGTTTGGTAAAATCCATGAAAGAGCAATTAGCGGCAGAAGTGGGCTGGTTCAACAGTAAAAATTCTGTGGGGCATATCACCATCTGCGAATTTAAAACAACCGAAAAGGGACTTGAAAATATCAAAACCCAAATCAAAAAAATATGTTCTACTTTGTCTTTGGTTAATGTGCATTTGAATGAATTTGGTTCTTTTCCAAATGGCGCTTTTTTTATAGCACCCGACAATGATTCCAAAAAAAGTTTAAAGCGAATCATGAAGCAATTCCATATCTCATTGCTTCTTCCCGACATGCTGAAAAGCGACAATCCTCACCTTACCATCGCCCGCCGACTCAAACCCGAAAATCTTGTCAAAGCCAACCAAATGTTCACGATAATAGACTTGAATTTTGTTTGTGACAGTGTAGTCTTAAGGGAATTTGACGAAAAAGTAAAGCAGTTTTTTGTGATTGACACTTTTGAATTTGGTAACAATCCACAACCTAAATTGATTCAAGGGACACTTTTCTAGATCTTACAGGCCATTATTTATGATTTTTTTGACAAAATGAAAAAAATCGGCTTAGTAAAAAACGTTAAATTGCGATTCTAAAACAATGAAAATTTCTCCAAATATGCTATCAGTGAAATTCGCAATAAAACACACTTTCATTATTGCTCTCTTGCTTTTTGTGTCTATCGCAAAAGCGCAAAAACCAGCGATCAATTTCTTGCAAAATGACTATAAATCGGCACTTGAAAAATCCAAAGCCACTAAGAAGCCAATTTTTGTTATGGTTTACGCCACCTGGTGTCCGCATTGCAATAAAATGAAAAATACCGTTTTAAAAGACGCTTCAGTAATTGATTTTTTCAACACTAATTACATCAACGTAATGATGGATGGCGAATCGGAAACGGGGAAAGATTTTATGAAAAAGTTCAAAATAACTTCTTTTCCAACCTTTTTGTTTTTAGATAATAATGAAACCCATTTGTATAGCACCGGAGGAGAATTTACTTCAGAAGAATTTATTTTGGAATCCAAAAAAGCATTAAATCCAAATACTCAAATTTCCTATTTAGAGAAACAATTTAATGACAATAATAGTAACCCAGAAGCTTGTCTTCTTTATCTAAATGCCATAAAAAAGAGTATTGAAAGATATAAAACAGATAATGTTGTTGCCAAATACATTTCTACACAACCCAAAGACCAACTATTTACCGCTATCAACTGGAAGATTTTTGCCTTTGGCGTTAATAAATTAGATACAAAGGAGTTTGATTTTCTGTTGAATCACCAAAGTGATTTTGCTAAAGTATCATCTCCCAAAAGAGTCGATGCTAAAATCGTTAGTGTAGTCAATCAAGCTTTAACGCACAACATGGAGAGCATGGATTCTATTGCATATTCCAAAAGCAGGGCCATTGCAAAAAACAGCAATGTCACAAAAGTGGATTCCTTAGTATTCAAATACGATTTACAAATGTATGAGGCCTGCAAATGCTGGACAAAATACAAACAAACTACACTAGAATCGGTTCAAAAATGGGCTTGGAATGATTATAAAACCATTAATGAGATTTCTAAAATTTACATACTCCACGTAAAAGAAACAGAAGATTTACAAACAGCTATAGTGTGGGCAAAACATTCACTGGAATTGAGCAATTCAGCTGAGAGTAATTTTCTGCTCGCACGATTGTACAACAAAATCAAGGATAAAAAATCGGCAACTGATTATGCCCGAAAGGCCAAAGCCATCATAACAGCCATGGGTTGGGATACTAAAGAAATAGACCAGTTCTACTTGGATTTGGGGATAAAGTGATTTTATATATTTAACAATACTAGAAAACAATAAAAAAACTAACTAGTTTGATTTAGCTTCGCTGAACTTCGTTCCTCCTACCGATCGAAATTATAAAGGTTATATGTTTTTATCCATATAGCTTGTCATTTCGACCAGCGGGAGAAATCGCACAAGGAATTCGACAGAGTATGTAGATTAAGTTTATAGAAAATTATTTTGTTTAATTAATTTATTTGTAAGATAAATTTTCTTTGTTGTAATTTATTTAACTATGATTGAATATACAGAGGGTTTTCATAGCTATTATGTTTATATAATAACAAATAAACACAGGTCGGCATATTATGTGGGAATGACTAATAATTTAGGGATAAGACTGCAACAACACAAAGAAAATATAGAAAAAAGAAATAAGACTTTTGCATCTCGATATAATATCGAATTTTTGGTATACTATGAAAAATTTACTTGGGTCGCGCAAGCAATAACCAGAGAAAAAGAAATTAAAACTTGGAGAAGAAGAGATAAGAAGCTGGATTTAATTCGTTCATTCAATGAAAATTTTGAATTTTTAAATCATCGTTTTGAAAGTAGATTCTAATAATTGTTTTGTTTTTAGTTTATTCTCCTAAATGTGTTAGAGAGAGTATGTATGGATTAGGTTTTGTTTTTAACTTCTTTGTAGAGCTACTTGTGTGATCTCTCCTTCGTCGAGATGACAAACTAGCGTGATATTGTTAGTCAAAACTACCTTGTTTGGTTATTCCATTTATATCTACAGACTTGCAAAAAATTGAAGAAGCAGCCAAGCAAATACAAATTGAGGGGGCGAGATATCCGGAACATCTTCAAAAAAGAGTAGGAAATTAATTTTGGAAAATCTGAAAAAGCAAAGTGCTAAGAAGTTGATTTATTCTTCAATCGATCGATCAATTCCCTGCGGTATGTGATTCCGATTGGTAGTTTTTCGTCTTTAATGGTGACAAAATCCTTTTCGGCGGCATCAATTTTGTCTAATGCGACGATATAGGATTTATGGATGCGCATAAAGTTTTTTTCAGGAAGGCATTTCTCAAATTCACTAGTGGTTATGGAGGCGAGATAAATCTTTTTCAACGTGTATAATTTCACATAATTACCAAAACTCTGAGCAAACAAAAGTTGATCCAATTCGATGTCAATGAAATAACCGTCCACTTTTACGCTTACCGAATTGACAACTTCCTGCTCCGTTTTGATTACATTTTCGGATGCAAAAAAACGGTCGATTGCCTTTAAAAAACGGGGGAAATAAATAGGTTTCAACAAATAGTCAATTACTCCGTAATCATAACTCTCAAGAGCGTATTCGGAATAAGCGGTTGTTAAAATGGTTTTGGGATGTGTTGGAATGATTTTCAACAGTTCCATTCCTGAAATCTCAGGCATATTAATATCAAGAAACATCAAATCGACTTTGTTTTCCCGGAGATAATCCATGGCTTCGATGCCGTTGTAACCTTGAAAAACCAACTCCAATTGTGGATTCTGTCTGATGTAGTTCGCCAAAACATAATGTGCGGCCGGCTCATCATCAACAATAATACACTTTTTGACTTCTTTCATTATAAAATCTTTTTGAGTTGTAATTTCAAATCAACAATATAAGTGTTTTTATCGTCCTGAATATCTAATTTATAGTCTTTTCCATAAATTAAATTCAAACGCTCAATAGTATTTTTTATTCCGATTCTAGTTGAAACCACATCGTTTTTCTTTGGAATCGAATTCACGATATGTAAATGCAGTAAACCATTTTCAACCGTAATTATGATTCGGACAAAACATTTTTCTATGGCACAAGTTCCATGTTTGAAAGCATTTTCGATAAAAGCAATCAGCAACATTGGGGAGACTTTATAAGCGTTTTCATTGTCGATTTTACAATCATAAGTAACATCGCAACGATAACCTACACGTTCTTTTTCGAGCTGTACATAGCTGTTTATAAAATCAAGTTCGTCTTCAAGAGAAACGCATTGTTTGCTGTTGCTTTCGAGTTGATAGCGCATCAATTGCGAGACTTTCATAATCAAATCGGAGGTTCTTTCGGGAAATTCCAAACTGATTCCGTAAAGTGTATTGAACGTATTGAACAAAAAATGGGGATTCAACTGCCCTTTGAGGGCATTCAACTGCATTTGATTGAACAGCAAAGCTTCATCGGTTTGTCTTTTGTGAATTCTATAAAATTTAAAAACGATTATCGGACTCAAAATACAAACCAATGTTCCTAAAACACTGGCTAATTGATACAAATAACTTCGTTGATGCGAGTTTTGGTACAAATTGAATTTATTGAAAAAGTCTAAAGAAGTGATTTCGAATAAAACTATCGAAAACACAAGTACTCCCAATAAGGTTAAACCAATGTAAGTTAACGGCCTTTGTTTTTTGAATAATATTGGCAATATGAAAAAACGGTTGAATTGGGCATGCATGTACAAAATCAAATAGAACAAAATCCCCATCAAAATGGAAGCTACGGAACTGAACAGCATCCAATCATTTTTTAACGTATAAATGGTGAATGAAAAACAGACGACGGCAATTTCCTGCCACCATTTGTTATCCATCATATTATCGAACTTTTTATCCATTTCTGATACTTAATAATTTGCAAATTAACCATAAATATTTCGTTTTTATTTCTAATAAATGATGAATTGAATTGGTCATTTATGATTGTATTACATCATTTAAGAAGGACTATTTCAACGCAAGAGAAATAATTTTGCTCCACTAATCATTTTTTAAGTTTTATGTATTTCAAAAAAATTACTTTTTTGCTTGTACTGATTTTTGCCACTGTGGGCTATTCACAGACCTTGACTTTGAAAGAAGCCATAAAAACAGGTCTTGAAAACTTTGGTTCAATCAAAGCAAAAAACAACTACGCCAACGCTTCGCGGGAAACGCTCAAACAGGCACACCGCGATTATTTACCCAATCTTAGTTTGTCAGCCCAACAGGATTATGGAACGGTCAATGGACAAAACGGGCCTTTATACGGATTTAATGGTTTAGGAACGGCTTCTTCCGGTCCAACATTGGCCGAACAAAACTGGAACGCCGCTTTTGGTGCTTTGTATCTGGCTAACGTAAACTGGGACTTTTTTACTTTCGGAAAAATTCAGGAAAAAATTAATTTGGCCAAAATCGATGTTCAGTCCAAAGAAACCGATTTGAAACAGGAACAGTTCCAACAGGAAATTAAAATTTCTTCGGCTTATCTAAATTTATTGGCAAGCCAAAGATTATTGATTTCGCAACAAAAGAATTTAGCCCGTACAGAAGTTTTCAAAAGAACTGCCGTTGCTAGGGTTAAAAACGGATTATTGGCCGGAGTGGATTCCACTTTGGCGACAGCCGAGGTTTCAAAAGCCAAAATCGCCCTGAACCTTGCCAAAAATCTGGTAAAGGAGCAAAACAGCAAATTGGTCGATTTGATGGGGGTTGCACCACAAAACATTAGTACGGATACTGTTTTTGTGAACCAAATTCCGAAGAACATCGTTATGGATGAAAAAGCCACTCACAGCCTGCATCCTTTGCTGAAATTCTACAAAACAAAAATAGACTACAGCAATCAGCAAACAAAGCTGTACAAACGCTTTTACTATCCTACGATGAGCGCTTTTGGAGTTGTGCAAACGCGAGCTTCGGGTTTTAATTATGATTATGCTTTGGATCGAAATTCGTTCAGCAGAAATTATTTGGATGGCGTGAATCCCGACCGTTCCAATTATCTGGTCGGAATTGGAATTACGTGGAATTTAACCACTCCGTTTCGAATGAGTAAACAAGTAAGCGCTCAAAAGTATGTTACTCAAGGTTTGCAGGAAGAATACAATCAGGCCGATCGTGAACTGAAATCACAATTGAATTTGGCAGAAGAAAAAATAAAAATCACACTTGATAATTATGCCGAAGCGCCTGTACAGGTAAAAGCGGCTGCTCAGGCTTATCTGCAAAAAACGACTTTATACAAAAATGGCTTAACCGATTTGACCGATTTGACACAAACCTTGTACATTCTAAATCGTGCCGAAATTGATCGTGATATTGTCAACAATAATGTGTGGCAGTCGTTTTTGCTAAAAGTAGCTGCAACAGGTGATTTTGACTTATTTATAAATGAATTTTAACATTTTAAACACATAGAAACATAGCTAATCTCAATTTTTTAATTAGTCGTTTCACTTAATTTTAAAATACATAGTCTATGTGGAAACCAAGTATTGGTCTATCACAATCTTTTTTTTCTATGTTTCTATGTGTTTAGTTTTTTTAATTTCTTAAATACTTAACAATTTGAATTTTAATAAAAAATCATAATGAATTTAATACGCTTTGCACTCCGCAAACCCATCTCGATACTGGTATTGGTGGCAGGCTTGTTCTTTTTTGGTATTGGAGCCATAAAGGAAGTTAAAGTTGACATCCTGCCTAAAATGAACCTTCCGGTAATTTACATTGCCCATCCGTTTGGTGGATATACTCCTGACCAAATGGAAGCCTATTTTGCCAAAAACTATGTCAACATTCTTCCTTTTGCCAATGGTATAAAGTCAGTCGAAACCAAGAATATTCAAGGTTTGATGATCATGAAAATAACCTATTATGAAAATACCAATATGGCACAGGCCGCTGCCGAATTGGGTGCGCTTTCGAATAGGATTCAAGCGGGATTTCCTCCGGGAACCCAACCACCATTTATCATCCGATTTGATGCTTCTTCATTGCCAATCGGGCAATTGGTATTGAGCAGTAAAATACGTTCCAACAACGAATTGCAGGATATGGCAAACGTCTATGTCCGTGCCTCGTTTACTTCGATTCCGGGATTGTTGTCGCCGGCACCCTTTGGCGGAAGCCCAAGAACAATAGAGGTTAACGTTGACCCTGATTTGCTGCGCTCGCATAACATGACACCCGACCAAATTGTCGAGGCGATTCGATTAAACAACCTTACTGCCCCTTCGGGAAATGTACGTATTGGCGATAAAAACTATATCACGCCAACTAATAATACGATTAAAGAAGTTAAAGATTTTGAAAAAATTCCGTTGTTTAAAGGTGGAGTTCAAAACCTGACTTTGGGAGATGTCGCAACGGTAAAAGATGGTGCCGACATTACCGCAGGATATGCTTTGGTAAACGGAAAACGTTCGGTTTATATCAGTATTGCCAAAGCGGGAGATGCTTCTACTTGGGATGTGGTTAAGAAATTGAAAGCGGAATTGCCAAAAATCCAAAGCACATTACCTGAAGATGTAAAGTTATCTTATGAGTTTGACCAATCGGTTTATGTAATCAATTCGGTAAAAAGTTTAATTACCGAAGGAATTATCGGAGCGGTGCTGACAGGATTAATGGTTTTATTGTTTCTTGGTGACCGAAGAGCTGCCATCATTGTGATTATGACCATCCCGATTTCTATCATTTCCGGAGTTTTATTTCTGAAATTATTCGGGCAAACCATCAATTTGATGTCGCTGAGCGGACTGGCTTTGGCGATCGGAATTTTGGTGGACGAAAGTACGGTAACCATTGAAAACATTCACCAACATCTCGATATGGGCAAGCCGAAGGCACTCGCTATTTGGGATGCCTGTAAAGAAATTGCGTTGCCAAAACTGCTTATTTTGCTTTGTATCTTGGCGGTTTTTGCTCCTGCTTTCACAATGGTGGGAATTCCCGGAGCGTTGTTTTTGCCTTTGGCGTTGGCTATTGGTTTTTCGATGATATTTTCATTTTTATTGTCGCAAACATTTGTGCCTGTAATGGCGAATTGGTTGATGAAAGACCATGCAAAAATAGAACATGAACCAAACATTACTGACGATGAAGCCGAATTTAACGCTTGCGGATTAACACCTGAATCTGAAAAAGACATCATCAGCCAAAAAAGGGTGATGGTCGAAAGAGAAGATTTTAACAATGATCATAAAATAAGTGCTTTCGAAAGATTCAGAATCCGATTCATGAAAACGCTGGACCGTCTTTTCCCTCACAAAAAAGCGAGCAGTTTGATTTACCTTATCGGAATTACACTTTTGGCAGTTTTGTTCCTTACAACAATAGGAAAAGATGTGTTTCCGAAAGTGAATTCGAGTCAGTTCCAACTTAGAATGCGAGCCCCTGACGGTACACGATTGGAACGCACCGAAGAAAAAGTGGTTTTGGTTTTGAAAGAATTAAAGAAAATGGTTGGTCCGGAACACATCGGGATTTCATCGGCTTATGTGGGACAACACCCATCTTTGTTCTCGATTAACCCAATCTATTTATTCATGGCGGGACCACATGAGGCCGTTTTCCAAGTGAGTTTAAAAGATTATGAAACCGACATGGACGATTTCAAGGATGAATTTAGAAACCGAATCAAAAAGATTTTGCCTGACGTAAAAATTTCATTTGAACCGATTGAACTTACCGATAAAGTATTGAGCCAAGGCTCTCCTACTCCAATCGAAATTCGAATTGCAGGAAAAGACAAAAAAAGGAATGAGCTTTACGCCAACCAAATTGTCGATAAACTAAAGAAAATATCGTATTTCAGGGATGTGCAAATTGGTCAGCCGATTCATTATCCTGCAATGAATATTGAAATTGACAGAACCCGAGCCGCCGAATTGGGCGTTGACATGAATGACATTTCGCGTTCGTTGGTCGCTTCGACCTCATCTTCGAGATATACTGAAAAAAACACTTGGATAGATGAAAAAGCGGGACTCTCGTACAACGTGCAGGTACAGGTGCCTTTGAATAAAATGAAAAGTCAAACCGATATTGGGGAAATTCCGGTATTGAAAAATTCGCTTCGTCCGGTTTTGAGTGATGTTGCCAAAATTACGCCCACTTATGTAAATGGCGAAAATGACAATTTAGGTGCTATGCCTTTCATCACCGTTACGGCAAATACCTATCAAACGGATTTAGGCACAGCAACAAAAGATGTGGCGGCAACAATCAATTCATTGGGCGAATTGCCACGTGGTTTGTTCATCGAACCAATAGGTATGACCAAAGTATTGAATGAAACATTGAGCAGCTTACAACTCGGATTATTGGTTGCCGTTTTTGTAATTTTCTTGATGCTTGCCGCCAATTTTCAATCGTTCAAGGTTTCTGCAGTTATTTTAACAACTGTTCCCGCGGTGGTTTTAGGAGCTTTATTAATGCTGACAATCACTGGTTCGACACTGAATTTACAATCGTATATGGGAATCATCATGTCGGTTGGAGTTTCTATTGCCAATGCCGTTTTATTGGTTACCAATGCCGAGCAATTGCGAAAACGAAGCGGTAACGCCCTTGAAGCGGCTCGTGAAGCGGCAGGTTTGCGACTCAGACCGATTATCATGACAAGTGTAGCCATGATTGCGGGAATGTTGCCTATGGCGATTGGTCATGGCGAAGGAGGCGATCAGGTTTCTCCATTGGGAAGAGCCGTTATTGGCGGATTATTGTTTTCGACCATAACAGTATTGCTAATTTTACCTCAAATTTTTGCTTGGGCACAAGAAAAAACATCGACGCAATCTATCTCTTTGGATCCCGAAGACAAAGAAAGCATCCATTATATTTCATCATTAAAACATAAAAAGAAAATCGCCAAGAAGTAATTTGTTGCAAACAAAAACCAATAAAAAGGCGACAACATAAATGACCTATAACCTTGGATGAAATTGCTTCGCCTATTCTCCGCCGCGGCGGATCGGGTCAAATTAAATAAAAAATGAACCACATAGAGACATAGATTTATAATTAATTGTCAAAGAATAGATAGAAACAGCACTATTTTCCACATAGAATAACTATATGAAAAGTAAAACGCCTAACAACCTCTTATAAACATTAGAAAAAATCTATGTTTCTATGTGGTTAAAAATAATTTATCCCAACGAATACCCAAAATAAATAACTTTTATATTTATGAAATCGCCATTAACAATAAGTTTGCGTAAGCAAACACCGATAAATAAAAAGGCGATAACATATATGACCGCTAAAAAATAAATTTTACATATATGAAAAATAAAATAATACTATCGACAGCTTTACTGCTTACAGCCGTTTTTCTTAGCAGTTGTGAATCAAAGAAAAAAGAAGAAACTGCTGTCACTGAAATTGAACCCAAAATAGAAACTTTTTCTTTGGCAAAAGCAAAACTGAATACCGACTTGCGTTTACCTGCCGAATTATCCGGTTTCAGCCAAGTGGATTTATTTGCCAAAGTGAACAGCTATGTAAAAACACTCAAAGTTGATATTGGTTCCAATGTAAAAAAAGGGCAATTGCTAATTGAACTCGAAGCACCGGAAATAAGCTCACAGTTGGCCGCTGCCGAGTCGCGCCTACATTCGCAGGAAGCGGTTTATACTGCAAGCAACAGCACGTATCAACGATTGCTTGAAACGAGCAAAGTCGAGGGAACGATTTCCAAAAATGATTTGGATCTGGCTTTCGCCAAAAAGAATTCGGATTTTGCGCAACTGTCGGCTGCGCGTGCGGGTCAAAGGGAAATCAAATCGGTGCAGGGTTATTTGCAAATTCGCGCTCCCTTTGACGGAAAAGTTACGGCACGAAATGTCAATATCGGCGCTTATGTGGGACAAGGAGCCCAAATTCCGCTACTGACTGTACAGGATCAAAAAAAACTTCGTTTGTCCATTTCGGTGCCTGAAGCTTATACCGGTTACCTAAAAGTGGGCGATGTAATTGACTTTAATGTAGTGTCTTTGCGTGGCGAAACATTCAAAGCTAAAATCAGCAGAATGGCCGGAGCCTTAGACCTCAAACTGCGTTCCGAGCGTGTCGAACTGGATGTAGTAAATACCGATGACAAATTACTTCCGGGAATGGTTGCCGAAGTGATCCTACCACTTAACAGCAAAAAAGAAACTTTTGTTGTACCAAAATCGGCAGTGATAAATACAGCCGAAGGAATCTTTTTGATAAAAGTAGTCAACAAAAAAGCACAACGCGTTAAAGTTAGTCTTGGGCTTGAAGTTGATGACAAGATTGAAGTTTTTAGCGATTCATTGCAACAAAATGATATTTTGCTAAGCAAAGCAAATGAGGAAATTAAAGATGGCGATGAAATAAAAGAATAAAACTATAATTGTTAATTTGTTTGGAAAGTGCTGTGAGACTAAGGTTTTACGGCATTTTTTTTAGGAGCTGATTCCTGCTGTACGCTGTATCTGTGGTCCTGAACCCCAAGACCACAGGATGCCGCTTCCATCAGGGCTAGAAGTTTTGCATTTCAATAGATGGCTTGTGGTTTTACCCTATCTTACTACTAAAATTCATCGATAATTTATGAGAGTTTTTCTTATATTAGCTGAATAAACATCAGTAGCTTTATTGTACAAAGTCAACTCAAATTAGATGAATTGAAACTATTTTTGTGGTTGGTATAAACAAATTAGCAAACATTTAAAAGAAACAGGAATGAAATTAAAAATGTATTCAAAACTGGAAGAAGGACAATTACATTATCTTGGTAATATGATTATTCATAATGATGAAATAGTTCAATTCGAAGAAGCAAACGGAAATATAATAATGAATGAATCTAATTTACCAATGCTTCCATTAAAACTAACAGATATTCAAATTAGATTTTTAAACAAATATCATGACGATGCTCATTTATTTAATGCCAAAATTAAATTTCCTGAAAATTCAGTTTATGGATTTAATTTATCATTCATTGAAAAACAAAAAATAAAATGGATTCAGAAAAAATTTTGGATTCAGAAAAATGACAATATAAAATGGCTTATTGGTTTATTAATTGCAGGTGCTCTTGCTACAATTTGGAAAACATTAATAGAATAAAAACGTTTGCTAACACTTGCTACAATAGATTTAGTCAATTAGCTTAATTTAAAAATGGTCTTGTATTTGGGATGTTTAGGCAAATCCGAAGATAAGGCTTAATTTAATCGCAAAACCTGCTGTAATAAGCGGGACGTTAGCCATTATTTGATACTATGAGAAACAACAATAAGACAATTCAATGAACTACAAAATAGAAAAATATTTAGAGCCCGAAAACAAATTAAATCTTTTAAATTTCAATTCCAACAATTCATTTTATTTTATTCCAGAAAATATTAATGATGAAACTGAAAGCGCAAAATACATATATTCTGAATCGACAACCGATATCCGTAAGTTGTTAAAAGCAGAAAATATAACTGTCGAATATTTAACAAAAGACAAACCGTTATTGAGGGCAAGAAAAAGCGCAGATTGGTTTGGACCAATTTTATTTATAACTTATTCTTTATTCACACAAAATTCAGCTTTAATTGGTGTTTCTCTAAACCTAATTTCAAGTTATCTCTATGATCATTTTAAAGGAAATACAGAATCAAAAAATATAAAATTTGAAATCATAATTGAGAATAAAAAAAAGAAAGAATATAAAAAAATAAAATACGAAGGAAACATTCAAGGAATAAAGGAACTGGAGAGTGTAATTAATAATATAGAAAAATGATAATTACTGACATTGAAGTAAAAAATATATTTGAAGAGTTTAATGCAATTGCAGATAATGCACAAAACATTGCTATTTTTTCAAGAGATATTGAATTACAAAAAAGCGAAGTATTAGAAATTGATTCTTATATGAACAAATTAAGCGATTTAATGTCGAAGAAAGGATTAACTGAGACTGAAATGAATCTTCTTTTATTCTTAAAGTATTCTATTGATTCTGTTAAACAAGAAATCCAAATGATAGTAAATTTGAAATTAGGTGAAACAGATTCTGCATGGACAGCTTTGATTCTAGCTCAAAATTGCATTTCAATTGCTTCAACAAATCATCCTTTTAAATCCAATCAATTAAATAATTACATCAATCGTCTTGAAATTTACGAAAAGATTCTTTTTCCAAAAATCATGTTCGCAAGTGTTGGCGGAATAATAAAAAAAACTAAATGCAGCATTTGTAAATTAGAATATGAAGATTGTGACCATATGAAAGGAAAATTTTATTCAGGTAAAATGTGTGTTAGAGAAATTCACGAAATGGAATTAGAAGAAGTATCAATGGTTGAAAATCCAGCAAGTAAAATGAATAGACAACTAAGAATAACCTATAAAGGAAAAGACGTTGATATATTCAGTTTAAAATAAAAATCTCGACAGCTCAGATCTAGACAACGATAGCAGATTTGCTTCCTCAGTTCGTTATTACTCGGGCCAAGCTCTACAAAGAGTTTATTTAAAAAAAAAATTATCGTGCGAGCTGTGCGAACGTCTCCGACTTCGCACCCATTCCAATAAGCACTAAAACTTAACAAAATCTTCCTACTTTGCTTTTACGGCAGTTGGATTGATGTTTTGAAGCTTAATTTACAATTCGACAGCATATAATTCTAAAGAAAATTAACCAAAAAGTCGAGAGACTTTTCGGAGCGGAGCTTACTTTAGCCCTAAACTTGCTATAGTAGTCGGGACGTTATGTAAAATTCCAAAAAAATCATACCAATTTGAAAAGTTACCATTTTTTGGTAACTTAGCTAAAAAAAACTATGGGACGAAATACTTCTATATCACTTGGTAATCATTTCGAAAGTTTTATCGAACACAGTATAAAAGATGGAAGATTCAATAACGCAAGTGAAGTTGTCAGAGCCGGTCTTCGTCTTTTGGAAGATGAGGAAAATAAAATTGTGGCTTTAAGAAAAGCAATCAATGATGGAATTGAAAGTGGACGCGCAGTAGATTTTGATGCCAAAAAGCACCTTGATATTTTAAAAGCAAGAAAAAAATCAAATGGCTAAATATTATTTTACAAATAAAGCTGTTGATGACTTAACTGAAATTTGGGATTATACAATCGAAACTTGGTCTGAAATGCAAGCTGAAAAGTATTATGAATTACTTTTGGCATCATGTGATGATTTAGCAAATAATCCTGAACTTGGTCGAAATTATGATATAGTAACCAAAGGAATATTAGGTTTTAAATCAGGTGAACATATTATCTTCTACTCAATTATATCAAAGAACGAAATAGAAATCGCAAGAATTCTTCATGGAATGATGGATTTAAAAAGTAAACTATAGTGAACCTCTCCATGCTTGTACAAGCGTTTCTCTCTTAAACACAAAGAACAATCTCGTTCAACCATCTAAAATTTCTCGCTTAGCCCCGATGGAAACGGCATCCTGTGTTCCCGTCTCGTCCCAAAAGACGAGAGGGAACACTGATATAGTGGACAGCGGGACTGAATTTCTTATGGAAATGAATTTTCTGCTCCAAGAAATCATGAGTTCACCTTTTGTTAATCATCACAATACAAAACAATTAACCAAAAACAACATATCTTTATAAGCCTTGAAATAAGGCACTTAAAGAAAAATAATTTAACATTTTAAAAATATGGAAACCACAAATGTAAAAGCTTACGGTACTGAAGCAGCTGATGCTCCTTTGAAACAAATGGATATCCAACGCAGAAATGCTACTGCAAAAGATATTGAGATTGAGATTTTGTATTGCGGTGTTTGTCACTCTGATTTACACACTGCCCGAAATGACTGGGGATTTACAAGTTATCCTGCGGTTCCAGGCCATGAGATTGTGGGGAAAGTGACCAAAGTAGGAAGCGACGTTACCAAACTAAAAGTGGGAGATTTTGCGGCTGTAGGTTGCTTGGTCGATTCCTGCCATACCTGCGATAGCTGCAAACACGACTTAGAACAATACTGTTCGAACGGCTGGGTTGGAACGTACAACGGTCCAGACAAATATTTGGGAGGAATGACTTATGGAGGCTATTCGGAGAAAATTGTGGTGGATGAACATTTTGTTCTTAAAGTTCCGAAAAATCTGGACTTGGCTGCCACAGCGCCATTACTTTGCGCAGGAATCACAACCTGGTCACCGCTTCGCCACTGGAAAGTTGGTAAAGGAAGCAAAGTAGCTGTTGTTGGTTTGGGCGGATTGGGACATATGGCGATAAAACTGGCCAAAGGTCTTGGTGCCGAAGTGACTCTTTTTTCAAGAACTCCTGGCAAAGAAAAAGATGCTTTAGGATTGGGTGCCGATGCTGTTGTTATTTCCACTGACGCTGATCACATGGCTGCTGTCGGAGGAAAATTTGATTTAATTATCGACACCGTTCCTTATGTTCACGACATAAACCCTTATGTGGCGACTTTGAACATCAACGGAACTTTAGTAATTGTGGGCTACTTAGGCGGATTGGAACCATTCCTAAACACTGTCCCGATGATATTGGGAAGAAAATCGGTAGCGGGTTCCATCATTGGCGGAATCGCCGAGACACAGGAAATGCTGGACTTTTGCGGCGAACACAATATCGTTTCCGAAATTGAATTAATCAAAATGCAGGAGATCAACGAAGCCTACGAAAGAATGCTGAAAAGCGATGTGCGTTACCGTTTTGTGATTGATATGGCTTCTTTAAAGTCCTGAGTTGTTAAGTCACTAAGATGCTAAGATTTCTTAGAAACTTAGTAACTTAGAATCTAAAAAAAAAAAATGAGCTCAACAGATAAAAGCAAAGAAAATTCAATGTCCCCTCTAGCTGATAAAGCGAATCCCAATTATTTTACGGAGATCCCTGGGTTAAAGTATTGGTCAGTGAAAATGAATTCAATAGTTAAAATTGGTAAAAACTGAGCGCCTTAAGTTTGACTAAGCAAAAGAAAACCGTTACTCCTCAATACCATTGGAGTAACGGTTTCGTTAAAAAAAAATGATTCGGGTTACTAATTCAAAATTATTTTTTTTCTAATTCTCGTATATAGTTGACCAATTTCCATCTTTGGTCGTCTGTTAATAGTTCAAAATAAGTTGCCATCGGGGCCTTTCCATTCGTTATCTTCCAAAAAATAGCACCATCAGTTTCATTTTTTACATTCAAAGCTAAAAAATTAGCGGGATGAGGCTGTAAAAAAAGACCTGCTTCTCCATTCCCTTGCCCCTTCACACCGTGACACAAAACACACATTTGTTCGAAAATTACTTTACCTTCATTAGTCGCCTTCTGATTTCCTACAAATGGGTTTACTAAAGAACTTGAATACTCTGGTGCTACCCAGCTTATTTCTTGAGCTATACTTTTTGTACCTGACACAATTAGTAAAGCAAATACTACCAAAACTTTGATTACTGCTTTCATGGCCTGATGTTGTTTAATTATATATCAAATTTATGAAAACGTTGTAGCAAGAAAGCTGATAATTATCATGAAAACAGTACTTTTTTAAGTAAAAACCAAAATAATTGCGCAAAATTAATAATTATTAAATAAAATCAAATTTTATTAATAATTCCATATATTATTTAAGGGACTAGCATCCATAAATATACCATTATCAAGTGCAATCGACTTAATTTTTTTATCTGATTTCAAAGTAATTACAGTGTTTTTTTGATTAGTTTGCCAAATAGATGGTTTTTGGTGAAAAATTTCTTTTGATCCGTCTTTATAAACGACGACAACATCAAAAGGAATAGCAAACCCTCCTACATTTTTGACCCAAATTGAATTTTTCGAATTAACACTTTCAACTTTTTCTATCATCAAATCGATATAATTATTGGAAAAAAACCAATTATTGAAAAACCAATTTAAATTTTTGCCCGAACTTGTATTCATGCAATTGAAATAGTCCCAAGGAATAGGATGTTTACCATTCCAAGTTTCCATATAAAAATGCAGCGCTTTTTTAAATTGCTCGTCGCCCAGCAGGTCTTTTAAGGCAAGATAAGAAAGCGATGCTTTACCATACGAGTTGTTACCATAACCTGCCTCTGATACTTGTGTTGACATCGAAATTATAGGCTGATCTTCCTCTGCTGAAGAATCATTTATATAATAGTCAATTCTGAATTCTTTATAAAATTTATCGGCAGCTTCTTTACCGCGCTCTTCTATACCAATCAAATATTCAAAAGTAGTAGCCCAGCCCTCATCCATAAAAGCATATCTGGTTTCATTTATTCCCATATAAAAAGGAAAATAAGTATGTGCAATTTCATGATCTTGTACAAATTGTGCAAAATTCGGATCACCCACTTGGGAATCATTAACCATCATGGGGTATTCCATATCTGCAAATCCTTGAAAAGCGGTCATCTTAGAGTATGGATAAGGTACACCTGGCCAATTATTAGAAAACCAAGACAACGCGTAATTACTATTTTTAACAGAGTTTCTGAAATCGGTTCCTTTTACAATATCATAAGTGGCTTGAGTGCTCGCCCGGCGTTTGGTTTTTGCATCTACAACAACACTTCCGGCATCCCATACATAATGGTTGCTTAAACCAAAACAAACATCAGTAATATTGTTCGCCTGAAATTTCCAGCTATTCCATTCCTTTTGTTGAGTTACAACTCCTGAACTCATTTCTTTTTCATTGGCTATGTGCACTACCTCATCTGTCGTGTATGATTTTTTTAAACGAGCTGCAAATTCCGGCTGCAAGACCTCATCAGGATTCAGTAAATCTCCCGTTCCATATACTACGTAATTTTTTGGAGCTTTTACTGTATAAGAATAATCATTAAAGTCATTATAAAATTCCTGACGATCTGTATGAGGCAATCTATCCCATCTATTGTAATCGTCAAAAACAGATACTCTAGGATAACTATAAGCGACATAGAAAGTAGTTTCGTCTATTTGTCCTTCCCTTCCACTTTCTTTTGACAAAGGATAGTTCCATTCGATCTCAAGGGTTGCTTTGGAATGTGGCAATATCACTTTATTCATTTTCACATTACCAACTGTTCCCCAATTTCTTGCATCTTCCTTATAAACTTCCCCATTTATTTTTAAAGAAGTTATCGTTAATCCATTTGACAAAAAATCATTACTAACACTACCACCTCTGGGAGAAGAAGGCTTATGTATATTATTCACAAATCGTATTACCATATTCCTCAATGTGTCAGCACTGTTATTTTCATAAACTATGGTTTCTGCTCCACTGACCATTTTCGTGGTTGGATTTACGGTAATATCCATGTCATATTTACCATGATTTTGCCAATATTTTTTGCCAGGCAAACCGTCCATTGAACGGGTTCCTTTTTCATAAGCTTCCTTTATATTTCTGGGCATATAAAGCTCTTGTGCAAAAATATTTTGCTGCAAAAACAGAAATACTAATACTAATTTTAACAGGCTTGATTTTCTCATTTTTAGATTTTTAGGTTTATTGATGATGGTAACAATAATCTGTAAGTCTAAAAATGAAGATTTTGTAACAAATTTTTAAAAAAAAATTGCCAATTCAGATTACAAATGATAAAATGCTTTGATAAGAAAACGGACCAATAAACATAAAACAGAGGCTATCAAAACTACTGCTATAATGAAGGTAAGAATGTTGATGACAATATTAGGAATAAAACTTAGTCTGGGATGCACATAAAAAGGCTCACGGTGCAATCGTCCATGAACATTTCTGGCTATTATTTTTATTCTCTTTTTGATGTTTGTAGTAGTAAAAAATTCATCAATTCAGTTACCCTATAGAAAATCATTTGAACGCAATATTCAATAGTTAGAAAAAACTAGGAATCGCTACTACAAATATAATCAATTAGCAAACAATATTTTAGAATAAATTCTAAAAACAAATCAGTTAACTAAATTTCAAAACAACTATTTGAAAATAAAAAACCGCCTCACTTTTTAAAATGAGACGGTTATTAAAATGTTTAAAAAACGATTACAAAATATAATCGGTATTGATGAAATTCGATTCTTTGCTGTTCAACAAATCTTGTAAAATCTCATTGTTATAAGAATTGTCTTTTGAAGCTACAAAAGTTCTGATTGAGAACGAACGCAAGGCATCATGGATACTCAATGTTCCTGTAGCCGAATCTTTTCTTCCTGTGAAAGGGAAAACGTCTGGTCCTCTTTGGCAAGAACTGTTCAAGTTTACTCTACAAACCAAATTCACTAATGTATCAATTAGCGGCGCAATGGTTTTGATGCTTTTTCCAAACAAACTTACTTGTTGACCGTAGTTAGATTCTGCCATATCGTTCAATGGCTCCTGAATATCTTTGAAAGTCAAAACCGGAACAACTGGTCCAAATTGCTCTTCATTATAAACTCTCATATCTTTACTTACCGGAAACAAAATAGCTGGGTAAATAAAATTCTCTGTGCGTTTTCCACCTTTTGGATTGATTACTTTAGCTCCTTTTTCTTTGGCATCTTTAATCAATTCTTCAATATAAGCCGGTTTTTCAGTTTCTGGAAGCGGAGTCAATGCTACACCTTTTTCCCAAGGGTTTCCAAATTTCAATGCATCCACTTTTTCAGCAAAACGTTTGTTGAATTCGGCTGCTACATTTTCGTGTACGTAGATCAATTTCAATGCGGTACAACGTTGACCATTAAACGATAATGAACCTGTTATACATTCTTGAACTGCCAAATCCAAATCGGCATCCGGTAATATAATCGCAGGATTCTTGGCTTCTAATCCTAATACTAAACGTAATCTGTTTTTATTTGGATGTTGATCCTGCAAAGCAATTGCTGATTTACTGTTTCCGATCAAAGCCAAAATATCAACTTTTCCGGATTTCATAATTGGCGAAGCAATTTCACGTCCTCTACCGTAAACAATGCTAATAACTCCTTTAGGAAAACAACTTCTGAAAGCTTCCAACAATGGCGAAATCAATAATACACCATGCTTAGCCGGTTTGAAAATTACTGGATTCCCCATAATCAAAGCAGGAATCAGCAATGTAAAAGTTTCGTTCAATGGATAATTGTATGGTCCAAGACACAATACTACTCCGATGGGTCCTCTACGCACCATAGCATTTATCCCTTGCACTTTAGAAAAATATGCCGAACGGCTGTTTAATTCTTTATAGCTTTCGATAGTATCATTGATATACTCTACCGTTCTGTCAAATTCTTTCTCAGAATCTCCAAGTGATTTACCAATTTCCCACATCAAAAGTTTAACTACTTCTGTACGGGTCTCTTTCATTTTTTCAACAAACTTCTCCATGCATTTAATACGATCAACAACTTTCATTGTTGGCCATAAACCTTGTCCGTTGTTGAAAGCAGCTTTTGCAGACTCTGCCACTTCTAATGCTTCAGCCTCCCCCATAAAAGGGATAGAACCTAATAATGTTGGTTCATACTTTTCGGTTGACGAAATTGTAGAATATACTGGTGTTGTTTTACCGGTCCATTTTTTCAATTCGCCATTTACCAAATAGGTGTCTTGAACCAGTGGGGCAGTTATTTTAAATTCTTGAGGTATTGTATTCATTACTTTTCCGGTTATTTTGGTTATTTTTTATTGATCTTAAAAAAAGAGGCTTATGGCCTCTTTATGATGTTAAACTATATCTCCATTCCATTCTATTATTCCTCCGAGCAAATTATAGGCATTTTCAATACCTAACTCGTTCATTATCTCGCATGCTTTTGCACTTCTCATTCCTGAGCGGCAATACACGTAATAATTTTTGTTTTTGTCCAATGCCTCAATAGCATCTATAAATTCCTGTCCTTTATGAATATCTATATTGATAGCACCTTCTATTATGCCTTGATCGCATTCATCCTCGGTTCTTACATCCAATATCACTGCGTTATCATCAGCCTCTAATTGGGAAACCCATTCCTCTTGTGTTAGATTCATAATTTATATTTTTTTGTAAAAATACGAGGTTTTTCTCAAACAATACACCTCTTTTTTGTGAATTAATCAAAAAATCAAAGAAAACGTTTTCGTAGGATTCATTCTTTAACACCTAAAAAAAGCCTGTTTTTCAAATTATTAAAGAAGTAATTTTAATTAAAATACAAACAGGATTACGCTCATTTAAAAAAACTATACTAAATCTTCACCGTTTAAAACTTTTGGCTAAGATTTCAATAAAAAAATTATTGTCTTAGTTTTAATATACTATCCATAGCGATTTATAAAAACAGCTTCAATTTTTACTAATTTTACAATATCGATCGCCAATTCACTCCAAAATAAAAACTCAAAATGCAAGATCAGTTAAAAAAATTATTCCCATCCTTTTCAAACGAATTAATTAAAGACATTAAAGAAAACCAAGTCATCAAAAACTTTAGTTCGGGCGAAGTGATTATGCGTACCGGGCAATACATCAAAAATACAGTCCTGGTTAGCAAAGGAACTATCAAAGTGTATCGTGAAGATATTGATGGTGGTGAATTTTTTATGTATTATTTGCAGCCCGGGCAAGCTTGTGCCTTATCAATGGTGTGCTCAGTCAATAGTGAAAAAAGTCAGTTTATGGCAAAAGTGGTGGATGACGCCGAACTTATTATGGTTCCGCTGGCTTTAATGGACAAATGGATGATGCAACATCGAACCTGGTACGAATTTGTGATTGGCAGTTATCGCAATCGATTTGAAGAAGTTTTGGAAGTAATTGACAGCATAGCTTTTAGAGCCATGGACGAACGCCTTGAATTCTACCTGAAACGACAGGTCGAAGCTTGTGGCTGCAAAGAGCTGAAACTTTCCCATCAGGAAATTGGTTCTGATTTAAACACTTCAAGAGAAGTCATTTCGAGACTGCTCAAAAAAATGGAACAAAGAGGTTTGGTTGTTTTGAGCCGTAACCAGATTGAAATTTTGATGTGATTCAAAGGGCAAAAGGCAAAAAGCAAAAAACAAAGGGCAAAAAACAAAGGGCAAAAGGGCAAAACTAAACCTCTAAACCTCTAAACTTTTAAACTTTCTAAACCTCTAACCTTCTAAACTTTCTAAACTTTCCCTAAGTGACAAAAGTTACAGTATGTCAAAAATAGTCTTCGCATCTTTGCCTAAACAAAAAGCAAACATGGAATACGTTGGTTATTTAGCATCTATAGTTATAGGACTCTCACTAGGTTTAATAGGTGGTGGCGGATCTATTTTGACAATTCCCATATTGGTTTATTTATTTAAAATAGACCCTAAATTAGCCACAAGCTATTCCTTATTTATTGTGGGAATTACTGCTTTGTCTGGTTGTTTCAGTCATTACCGAATGGGAAATCTCAAAATCAAATCGGCGTTGTTTTTTGCCATTCCTTCTGTATTTTCCATATTGGTTATCCGCGAAGTAATTATCTTAAAAATTCCCAATGTACTTTTTACGATAAATAATTTTCAGGTTACCAAAGATTTCCTGATTATGATTGTTTTTGCAATCTTAATGATGGCTGCGTCGATTTCAATGATTCAAAAAAAAATCCCTCAAATAGAATCAGCAAAAACCAATTATTTTCAATTGGCAATAATCGGTTCTGTCGTTGGTATTGTGACCGGATTTCTTGGTGCAGGCGGAGGTTTTTTAATTATTCCAGCTCTGATATTTTTTGCCAATTTACCTATGAAACAAGCCGTAGGAACTTCATTATTAATCATTTTCATCAACTCTTCCATTGGATTTGCCGGTGATTTATACATTGGCACACCAATTAATTACACTTTCCTATTGAGCATATCAACTATTGCTTTTATAGGAATGCTTATAGGCTCCTCTTTGTCTAAAAAAATAGACGGAAACAAACTCAAGCCCTTTTTTGGATGGTTTATTTTAGTGATGGGAATCTACATTATTATCAGGGAGGTAAGTTTCTAATACAAAAGACAAAGAGCAAAGGGCAAAAAAAAGCAACAAATAGCAACAAATAGCAAACAAGAAACAACAATAACATTTTCTACATTTTTGAACCTTTAAAACTTAAAAATGAAAACCTTAGTTACTCAGAATCTTAGTAACTTTATATCTTAATAAAAATACCATGAAAATCGAACAAATTTATACCGGCTGTCTGGCACAAGGTGCTTATTATATCACTTCCAATGGCGAAGCGGCTATAATCGATCCGTTGAGAGAAACCCAACCATATTTGGATAGAATCGAACGTGATGGAGTCAAACTGAAATATATTTTTGAAACTCATTTTCATGCCGATTTTGTTTCGGGACATTTGGATTTAAGCAAAGAAACAAATGCAGAAATCGTTTATGGTCCAACCGCTCAACCCGAATTTAAAGCTACAGTTGCTACTGACAATCAAATATTTGAAATAGGTAATATCAAAATAAAAGTATTGCATACGCCCGGTCACACACTGGAAAGTTCTACTTATTTACTGATTGACGAAAACGGAAAAGACCATGCAATTTTCTCGGGAGACACGCTTTTTATTGGCGACGTTGGAAGACCTGATCTTGCCCAAAAAGCTGCTTCAATGACTCAGGATCAATTAGCAGGCTTATTATTCCATTCGTTACGAAACAAAATAATGACTCTGTCAGACGATGTCATTGTTTATCCAGCGCACGGAGCCGGTAGTGCCTGCGGAAAGAACATGAGTAAAGAAACCGTATCGACTATTGGTAATCAAAAAGCAACCAATTATGCATTAAGGGCCAATATGACCGAAGCTGAATTCATCAAGGAAGTTACAGAGGGACTGCTCCCTCCCCCAGCCTATTTTGGAATGAATGTTGCCATGAATAAAAAAGGTTACGATAGTTTTCAGGATGTTTTACAAAACGGAATGCATGCTTTATCTGTAATCGAATTTGAAACCATAGCCGAAGAAAAAGGAGCATTAATTCTGGATACAAGAAACAACAGTGATTTTGCCAAAGGATTCGTTCCGCAATCAATAAACATAGGAATCAACGGTGATTTTGCCCCTTGGGTAGGCGCTCTGATTGCCAATGTAAACCAACCTATCATACTTATTACCGAGGTAGGAAAAGAAGAAGAAACTGTAACCCGTTTGAGCCGTGTAGGTTTTGACCATTTAGTAGGTCATTTAAAAGGAGGTTTCGATACCTGGAAAAATGCCGGTAAAGATGTTGACACCATCAACCGAATCACCGCAGAAGAATTCAAAACGAAAGTAAAAATTGGCGAAAGCAAAATTATTGACATTCGTAAACCAAGTGAATACAGCGCCGAACATGTTGAAGAAGCGTTCAACAAACCGCTGGCAAACATTAACGATTGGATAAAAGACATTGACCCAAAAGAACATTTCTTCATGCACTGCGCCGGTGGCTATCGCAGCATGATTGCAGCATCAATTTTACAAGCCCGTGGTTTTAGAAATTTCAGTGAAATTGAGGGAGGGTTTAATGCCATTGCCAAAACTGATGTTCCCAAAACCGATTTTGTGTGTCAAAGTAAACTAATGAAATAAAAATCAGTCACTATATTCATCAACCTATAAATACTTTTTATTATGAAAAAAAACATGGGTTCTACAGACAAATTGATTCGTTCCGTGATAGGAATAATCATTGCAATATTATACTATTCGGGTATAATAACCGGTACATTGGCAATTGTCCTATTGGCTTTTGCTATCATCTTTTTACTAACCAGTTTTATTAGTTTCTGTCCATTATACACTCTTTTTGGCATCAACACCAATAAAAAAATATAATTCATGGAAAACTTACAATGCTGCATAACTTCTTGTGAAAAACCATTGGATCAAACCTATTGGGATAACCAATATCAGGCTAACTCAACAGGTTGGGACCTTGGTCAAGTATCGCCTCCCTTAAAAAGCTATATTGACTCTTTAAAAGATAAAAACATTTCGATTTTGATCCCGGGCTGCGGGAATACTTATGAAGCCGAATACCTTTTAGAACAAGGATTTACAAATATTACTGTAATTGACATTGCACCAACATTAGTAGAAAACTTAAAATTCAAGTTCAAAGACAATTCCAATATTAACATCGTATTGGGTGACTTTTTTGAGCATCGGGGAGTTTATGACTTGATTCTTGAACAAACTTTCTTTTGTGCCTTGCCTCCAACAATGCGCCAAAAATATGTTTGGAAAATGCATCAACTTTTGGATGATAAAGGAAAAATTGCAGGCTTATTATTCAATCGAACTTTCGAAAGTGGGCCTCCATTTGGCGGAAGCCAGGAAGAATACAATCTTCTTTTTCAGAAGTCTTTTGATTTTTTAAAAATGGAAATTTGCCAAAATTCTGCTGAGAAAAGAGCGGATTCCGAATTGTTTATTGAATTTCAAAAAAATAGCGAAGTCCTTGTCAATTTATACCCGTTTGAAGGAATTACATGCAGTGGTTGTAAAAATACAGTTTCAGAAAAATTCTCTTCAATTGAAGGCATCTTAAACGTAAGTATGAGTAGTAATTTTGCCGAAGTTTTGATTGTAAGCAAAAATGAAATTGCATTGGAAACTTTACAAAAAGAAATCGCTTATGATATCAAATACAAAATTGGAAAGCATTTTGTTTGAACCTCATAAAAGTTAAACCATTTTAAAAGAAAAAATGAAAGAAATCCTATTTAGCAACTGGCATGTCATGCGGATTTTCCGTCTTGCTTTTGCACTATTTTTATTCACCCAAGCCTATTATACAAACGAATGGTTCTTTATCGTATTTGGATTATTTTTCTTAGTTCAAGCAATTTTCAATACGGGCTGTGGACCAAACGGCTGTACAATTCCAAAAAAATAACGCTTAAAAAATGAGTACTTTCAACGATATCATTCAATCCGAAAAACCTGTTTTAGTCGATTTTTTCGCTACTTGGTGTGGACCTTGCCAAACATTGGCACCCATCCTGAAACAGGTTAAAAACAATTTGGGCGACCGAATTTCGATCATCAAAATAGATGTGGACAAAAACCAGCAAATTGTTTCACAATATCAAGTACGCGGCGTCCCCACTATGATTCTTTTTCAAAAAGGAAAACAATTATGGAGGCAATCTGGAGTTGTGGGAACAAATGATTTAGTCAAAATAATCATCGAAAAAAGTAATACATGAACCAAAAAGCAATTTTAATCACCGGAATCGGAATTCTCACTGGCGCAATAGCTGGCTACTTGTATTATCATTTTGTGGGTTGTGCTTCGGGAAGTTGTGCTATAACCTCAAAACCTGTGAATTCTACTTTATACGGTAGCTTACTTGGCGGACTATTTTTTAATTTATTTACAAATCAAAAAAAATAAAACCAAGTAAAAGTCCTAAAAAGTGGCAAAACAGCATTACTTTCAAACCACAACTACCTAATATAAAACGCATTAATACTAATGAGTTATAAAAAAGTTAATTAATGAAAGTGATTCAAAAAAAACAATACTTTTGACTCATCATTAATCAAAACAAATAACTATGAAAAACCTAATCACAGTTTTGGCAGTTGCTCTTTTTTCGGCAGGAATGAACATGAGCGCTCAGGAAACGAAACCAAAAGAAACTTCAAAAAAAGAATGCACGGCTAAAGAAAAAAAAGCTTGTGACAAATCCACAAAATCTTGCTGCAAAGCAAAGACTGATAAGAAAGCGTAATTGTAATTAATTTATAATGACCCTAAAAAGAGTGTTTGTTACCTGCAAACACTCTTTTTTTTTATAAAAAAAGAGTAGCAACAATTTTATTGCCGTCTCTCCTTTGTCACTGCTTTATAATTCTATATTTTTGGCAAAAATCTTCTTTATGCTCAAAAAGTCTTCAATTTTCATAGGAATCCTCATAATTCTGTTTATAATCTTTAGAGTTTTTATTGTTGACAGCTGCAGCTCAAAAGATGTTGAATACACCGAAACACTTTCTGATAACAATGCCTATGTTGGAGATAAATCCTGTGTAAAATGCCACACCACAGAGCATCATCAATGGAAACAATCCGACCATTATATGTCTATGCTTCCTGCCAATGATTCTACTGTAAGAGGAGATTTTAATAATGTGACTTTCACCGCCGATGGCGTTACCAGCAAATTTTATAAAAAAGGCTCTAAATTTTTCATCAATACTGAAGGAAGTGATGGCAAAAACCATGATTTTGAAGTAAAGTATATTTTTGGATACAAACCTTTACAACAATATCTGGTTCAGTTTCCCGGAGGAAGAATGCAAGTACCCCGTTTAAGCTGGGATGTCAATAAAAAGAAATGGTTCAATCAATATGCGGGGCAAAAAATACCCTCTCATGACTGGCTGCATTGGACCGGAAATGCCCAAAACTGGAATACGATGTGTGCTACCTGCCATTCGACCAATTTGCACAAAAATTACGACACCAAAACCGATACTTACAAAACCAGTTACAGCATAATCAATGTTAGTTGTGAAAGTTGTCATGGTGCCGGGCAAAAACATTTGAATTACATCAACGGTTCCGATTACAAATCAGGAGATAAAGTAACAGGCAGTTTTATAAAATTGGCCAAAAATACGGGACAATTGGAACTAATCAATACTTGTGCTCCCTGTCATGCCAGAGTTTCAGAAATTAGTCCAAAACATATTGACAGCAAGGAAATAATGGATAACTATATTCCGCAGATTCCGGATACCGAGTTTTTTCATGCAGACGGACAAGTTGATGACGAAGATTACATTTATACTTCTTTCTTGCAAAGTAAAATGTACAGTAAAGGTGTAAAATGCAGTAATTGTCATAATCCACACAGCATCAAACTGAAAAAAATTGATAATCAAACCTGTTTGCAATGTCATATCGCAAAAAAATACGACACGCCAAAACATACCTTCCATACTGTTGGTTCAAAAGGTTCTCTTTGCGTAAACTGCCATATGCCAGGTAAATTATATATGGGCAATGATTTGCGTCATGATCACAGTTTTAGAGTGCCACGTCCCGATCTTTCGGTTAAATATGGCACTCCAAATGCCTGCAGTAATTGTCATAAAGACAAATCGGAAAAAGAGTTGGCTAATGCTGTAATCAAATGGTATGGCCCAAACCGAAAATATCATTTTGCCGATGATTTGATTCCCGGAAGTAAATTGGATGCCAATAGCGAATCACATTTGGTACAATTAATTAATCTTCCAACTACTCCGAATATAATCAAAGCTACAGCTGTTTTCTACCTTGGCAGTATCAATACACCAACGAGTTTGAAAACAATATTGTCTTGTTTGAACCATAAAGATGCACAAGTGCGTTACAGAGCTTTGCGTAGCTTAGCTATTTTCGCCCCAAATGATTGGATTAGCAATGTAGGCCCTTTATTATTGGATAAAGTAAGAGCGGTTCGTATTGCTGCTGCAGATCTTTTTGTGAGTTTACCAAAAGACCAAATTCCAACTCAATACACAACTGCTTTTGAAGCTGCCAACAAAGAATTAGTAAGTTATCTTCGTTACCAAACCGACTTTTCCATTGGAAATGTAATGCTAGCAGATTACTATCTTAAAATTCAAGATTACGTAAACGCTGAAGCTTTCTATTTGAAAGGATTAAAAAAAGACAGCAAAATCAATTATGCTTTGCTTAATTTATCTTCGTTGTATAATGCGGTTGGGAAAAACGATGCTTCATTACAAGTATTGCAAAAAGCGTTGAAAAACGACCCAAATAACGAGCGTATTTATTATAATTTGGCTTTGCTTTATAACGAAATGAATAATGCTGTTGCTGCTGAAGCCGCTTTTGCGAAAGCTGTATCCTTAAAATCACAAAATCCGAGAGTGTATTATAATTATGGCTTGATGCTAAACGCTAAGAAAAAATTCAAAGAAGCCGAAGCGGTTTTACAAAAAGGTATTACCATAAATCCTGATACTTCTGATTTATATTATGCGCTTACTTTTGTCTATATCCAAAGTGGTAACAATGCAAAAGCACAGCAAACCGCCTTACGATTGAAACAACTAGACCCAAACAATCCTAATTATCAAGATTTGTTTAGAAATTTGGGAGTATAAGAACAAATTCTTAGGACTTTTAAAAGAATGAACCTAACTCAATTGTTTTTGAGGCAACCATTTTCGAAATATTAAATCCAAATCGTCTTCGATTATTGGCTTAGAAACATAATCATTCATACCAAACTCAAGGCATTTGTCCTTTTCACCAACCATAATTCCTGCCGTTAGAGCAATGATAGGGATTTTGTCAGCTCCTTTATGGTTTCTAATTTCCATTGTGGCTTCATACCCGTTTTTTATTGGCATCTGAATATCCATCAAAATCAAATCGGGCTTATTAATTTCCAATTGATCTATCGCCAATTTTCCATCTGTTGCTTCTAGAATAACGGCATTCGGAATAATTCGTTTCACTAAAGTTTTGGTCAGAAACATATTTATTTTGTTGTCTTCAACAATCAAAATACGCAACGCTTCTAAATTATTTGCATATTCTATCTTTCTAATTTCTTTTTGCGGAGTCAATTCAACATAAGTATCTTTTATTGGGTTCGCTTTTTTAAATTTGATTAAAAAGAAAAAATCACTACCATCGCCGTATTTACTTTTCAACTGTAGATTGCTCTTCATTAATCCAAGCAATAAATTGGAAATAGCCAAGCCCAATCCGGTGCCACCAAATTTTTTTGAAGTAGCACTTTCTTCTTGCACAAAAGAATTGAAAATTTTCTTTTGGTTATATTGCTTAATTCCAATTCCGGTATCTTTAATGGAGAATTTTATAGTTACGTTATTCTTAGATTCTTTTACCAACTCAGCATCCAAATTAATATGTCCGAAAGAAGTAAATTTCAGAGCATTACTCATTAAATTCACCAATATTTGTTTCAATCGAATCGAATCGGCACAGACATATTGTGGCACATTCTCCTCTATATTTAATATCAACTCAATATTTTTGATATTGGCCTGATGTTTAAACAAATCAATCACCTGATGCAACAACACAAAAAGATCAATATCTTCTATGTATAAATCTAATTTTCCCGATTCAATTTTTGAAAAATCAAGTATATCATTAATGATTTCCATAAGGGAATTGGCCGAAACATTAATAGTTGACATGTATTCCAACTGATTTTTTTCCAGATTGGTCTTCATCAATAAATCGGTAAAACCAACTATACCGTTTAGCGGAGTCCTAATCTCGTGACTCATATTGGACAAAAAGTCTGACTTGGCTTTATTAGCTTCCTCGGCCTGAATTTTTGCTTTTTTAAGCTCCCTGTTGGTCTCTTTCAACTCCTGATTAATCTCCTCGTATTCTATATATTTAACATACAAATCCTTTTCGTTTTCTTCGGCTTTTTCTTTAGATCGTATTAATTCCAATTCCAATAATTTACGATCTGTTATATCGCGAATAGTTCCTACTACAACAGAAGGATTATCATCTTCATCATATTTTAAATTCCCTATTCCGTGTAACCAGCGTTCTGCTTTGTCACTTGCTCTTATGATTTTATATTCCTTGTTGAATGGTTTTCTTTTTTTAATGACTTCTTCCTGGAAATATTCCTCCAAAGGTTCCCGCCAATCAGGATGAAGAAACTCTGGCCAAGTTTGCTGATTCAAATCATAATCGGCATCTATTCCCAAAATAGCATTCAATATATCAGTTCTCCCCCATTTTCCGGTGCGCAAATCAATGCTATAAGACCCCAATCTCGCTATACTTTGGGTTTCTTTCAAGAACAGTTCGCTTTCTTTTAATTTCGTTTCGGCATTTTTTCTTTCTGTTATATCTTTTACAAATAATAAAACCTGTTTTTCCGATAATTTAACGGCATCAATGGACCAAAACCTTACAGTTTTTGCTTTATTTATAAATTTAACTACTTCATTTGAAGTCCCTTTCAAAGAAATAGTTTCAAACAAACTTTCAATTTTACTCAATGAATCTGTCGGAATCAAATCCCTAAATGTTTTTTTTAGCAGCTTTTTTTTGGAATAACCAGTAATTTTTGTTGCGGCAGGATTTACTTCTAAAAAATTCCCATCATTGTCCACAACCATTACACCATCGGGCGCATTTTCAACATAGTTTCTGAATTTGGCATTGCTTTGCTGTTCTCTTTCTTTCTCTTTGATTTCCTCGAATTCTTTTTCTTTGGCCAAAATTTCACTCTCAATCCTTTTTTTCTCAGTTATGTCCTGGGCGACTCCCTTCAGCATAACAATTTCTCCTTTATCATTTGTGATCGGAACTGCGGTTCCAAAAACCCATTTAAAACGATTATCAGCAAAATTCAGTTTATGTTCTATTTCATAAGGTAATTTTGTTTTAATCGATTCATCTATTTTTTTGTAGAGAATCTCCCTGTCTTCTTCCGAAAAACAACTCAGATATAGTTCATACAAGTTTTCTTTGGTACCAAAGGGAATTTCAAAAATATGATACAATTCTTTGGACCAAACCAATTCCTGAGTTTTCAGATTGAATTCCCAACTACCTATTTTTGCAATTTTTTGGGCATCATTCAATAAACTTTCACTAGCAACCAGCTGTTCTTGAATTTTTCTAATGTCGGTAATATCTCTTCCTATGGAATAAATTAAAGTTTTTTCAGGATTGATAATGGATGTCCATTGTACTGACAAAAGTTCTCCTTTCTTGGTAACAATCCTGTTCTCAAAGGTAACTGAGGTACTTCCATTTAAAAGTTCTTGAAATGCTTGATATGATATTTCAAGGTCTTCCGGATAGAAAAATTTGGTATAACTATCCACCAATAATTCCTTTTTGGAATATCCTAACTTGTTCATGAACACAAGATTGAATTCCTTCAAATATCTATTTAAATCGGTAACACAAATGAAATCAGAAGTTTCCCGGGTGAAAAATTCAAAATTAGCAATTGAATCTATCTTCTTTTGCAATAAAGAAATCTTACGCTCTTGCTTCTTGATCTTTTGTAACAATTCTTCAACTGATGGTAGAGTTTCTTTCATATGTTGATATTTATTGTTTTTTATCGATCATATGAAATTAGCATATCACCATTGGTACTGCGCCCAATTTTGTAGTCATGCTCATTTCATAATCACAAAGCAAAATTGAATTAACAAACAAAAACAAGTAACCAAAATGCCATTTAAATATACGAAACTTAAGCTACATAAACCATTAATAACTAACTTTTTGTCTCCCTGAAATTGATCTATTTAAGCTAAAATATTCCTTACATTAAAGCATTAATCATTCAACCATTTTAACAACACTTTTTCAAGTTCAAACTGTACAATAGGCTTTGTTAGATAATCAGACATTCCGTGTTCAATGCACTTTTCTTTTTCTCCATTCAAAACTCCTGCCGTCAACGCAATTACGGGAATGTGCTTAGTTTTTTCTTTTTTTCGGATTTCCAAAGTAGCATCGTACCCGTTACGAATTGGCATTTGAATATCCATAAAAATTAAGTCGGGTAATCTTTCTTCGGCCAAAACTACGGCTTCAAAGCCATTTGTAGCTTCGATCAATTCACAGTTCTTTATGATTTTTTTGATTAAAGTTTTAGCCAAAAGCATATTTATTTTATTGTCTTCGACAACTAATACCTTAAAATTAGTCAGCGAATTAGACAAACGAAAAGGGATATGTACAACAGAATTCAGTTTTTCTTCAATAGCTCTTTTTTTAAATAAAATTTTCTCGAAAGCAACTGTAAAAAAGAATTCACTTCCTACACCATAAGTACTGATTAATTCTAACTCACTGTTCTTTAAAGCCAAAAGTTGATTTGAAATTGCCAATCCCAAACCTGTTCCTCCATATTTTCGGGTTGTGGTGTTATCAGCCTGAATAAAGGATTGAAAAATTTTCTTTTGATTATAATCCATAATTCCAATTCCTGTATCCAGCACCGAAAATTTGATTTTTGAAACTGAATCTTCCTCCTCGACCTGAGCAACCTTCAATTTTATATAACCCGAAAAAGTAAACTTCATCGCATTACTCAACAAATTGACCAATATTTGTTTTAATCGAAAAGAATCTCCTTTGATGTATTTTGGAACATTAGAATCGATCTCCAGCTCTAAATCAATTTTCTTGTGGTTTGCTTCGTATTTAAACAAATTGATAATTTGGTTTAGCAATTGTATAATATCAATTTCTTCAAAGCTCAATTCCAATTTTCCCGCCTCTATTTTTGAAAAATCAAGAATATTGCTGACGATTTCCATCAATGCATTAGCCGATTCATTGACTGATTTGAGATATTCTAATTGGTCATTATCAAATTTTGTCTTTAACAACAAATCAGTAAAACCAACTATTCCATTAAGAGGAGTCCTAATTTCATGAGTCATATTGGCCAGAAAATCCGATTTAGCCTTATTAGCAGCCTCGGCTTTTTCTTTAGCTTTAATAGTCTCATCAATCAGCTTCTTCTGGGTAATATCCTGAACCACTCCTTTTAAAGAGACGACATTATCATTTTTATCCAAAACCGGAACTCCCGTACAAAACACCCACTTCATTCTTTGGTTAGCCAAAATTATTCGATGCTCCATTTCATAAGGAATCTTGTTCGAAATAGTGTTGTAAACGTTTCTATTTAATAGTTCCGCATCTTCGGGTAGAAAACTTGATAGATATTTAGCATACAGTTCGGAGTCATGAGGATTGTTTTCAATTTCGAATATCTCATATAATTCGTTGGACCAATTTAATTCCTGAGTTGTCAAATGAAAGTCCCAACTCCCAATTTTAGCAATTCGCTGTGCCTCATTAAGTGATTTTTCACTTGATAAAAGTTTTTCCTCAGTTTTTCTAATCTGCGTAACATCTCTGGCAATGCCGTAGATTAAATTATTTGTGGTGTGCAAATTGGCTTTCCATTGCAAAAAAACAGTTTCCCCATTTTTAGTTATGTATCGGTTTTCAAAATCTATAGTAGGATGTTTTTTTGTCAAATTCTTGACTTCTGCCAAAGTTTTCTCTAAATCTTCCGGATGAATAAATTGAAGAAATGGTTTTGACAACAATTCTTCCTTAGAATAGCCCAAGACTTTGACAAAACCTTCGTTGATTACTTTGAAATAGGCATTAGTATCGGCAATGCATATTAAATCTGGTGATTCTTTTACAAAATACTCAAAATTGGTAATAGCATTCTTTTCTTCATTTAATTCTTTAATATGTTGCTCCTGCTCCTTTACTTTTTGGAGTAATTCTTCATAAGTAAATTCCTTTTTTAGCTTTTCCATTATCAAAAATCAAATAATTTAATATTTAATGTGTCATTTTTTTATAAATATAGCATAGTCTTTTAGAAAAAAAAACAAACCTCAGTAAAAAGCAAATAAATCGGGTCTATTGAAAAACTCGCCTAAAAGATTTTTTATTTTTTTTCCGGAATCTACAACCTCAACAATTAAAAGGGATTTTTATTTATTAACAAAAATTTAACTCTAACATTTGTATATACAAATATAAATGTGACTACATTTGTATCAACAAATAAGACACCTACAAATATGAGAATTGAAGAGGAGTTAAAAAGTACAGTTGACTATAATAAAGCAACAAGAGTGGTTTTGAATTTGATGTATACACAAAATGTCATTATAGAACGTTTTAATGAGATAATTAAACCATATGACATTTCATCTGAACAATACAATGTATTACGGATATTGAGAGGACAAAAAGGTTGTCCTGCCAATATGTGCATCATACAGGAACGAATGCTGGCAAGAACGAGCAATACAACAAGACTCGTAGATAAATTATTACTCAAAGATTTGGTTACAAGAAATGTTTGCCCGGATAACCGAAGAAAAATTGAAGTGTTGATTACTCAAAAAGGGATGGATTTATTAACCGAATTGGACCCAAAAGTAAAAGAGCATGAAGATTTCTTTGCAAAAAATCTAACTGAGGAAGAATTAATACAATTGAATACATTACTAGAAAAATATCGAACTAAATAAATACTAATATATTATGAGCAATTTTTTGAACAATCAAAACTGGAGATATGCAACAAAGAAATTTGATGCAACTAAAAAAGTTTCTGCCGAAGATTTAAACACTTTAAAAGAAGCTATTCGTATGAGTCCATCCTCATATGGTTTACAACCTTACAAAGTTCTTATTATCGAGAATCCGGAATTAAGAGCACAATTACAACCTGCTGCCTGGGGTCAAACTCAAATCGTTGATGCTTCTCATTTATTCATTTTTGTAAACGAAACTAATGTTGGAGACGAAACAATCGATCAATTTTTGAACAATATCAGCGAAACAAGAGAAACCCCAATAGAATCATTAGCTGGATATGGTGACTTCATGAAATCGAAAATTTCGACTTTGGAACCTGCGGTTAAAAACGTTTGGGCTTCAAAACAAACTTACCTGGCACTTGGAAATTTACTTAGTGCTGCTGCCGAACTTAAAATTGACGTAACTCCAATGGAAGGTTTTGTTCCTGCACAAGTAAACGAAATACTAGGATTAGACAAACAAAATCTTAATGCTTCGTTAATCGCAACTGTTGGTTACCGTCACGAAGAAGATGCCACTCAATTTTACAAAAAAGTAAGAAAATCACAAGAAGACTTATTCGTTACCTTATAATAATTACTAATTCAAATTAAAATCAATTAAATCAAATTAAACAATTTACACACATGAAAAATTTAAAAACAATCGCTTTAGCATTCGTAGTAGCTTTATCTACATTAACTGTATCTGCACAAACTAAAAAAATAGATCTTTCAAAAAGTACAATCAACTGGGTTGGAAAAAAAGTAACTGGACAACATTCAGGAACTGTAGCTTTCAAAAGCGGTTCTTTGGTTTTCAAAAAAAATAAATTAACAGGAGGTTCTTTCGTGGTTGACATGCCATCTCTTACTTCTACTGATTTAACTGGAGAATACTTAGGAAAATTAAACGGTCACTTGAAAGCCGATGACTTTTTTGGAACTGACAAATACCCTACTGCAACTCTAGTTTTCAAAACTATTGCTGCTAAAGGAAACAACGTATATACTGTAACTGCAGATTTGACTATCAAAGCAAAAACAAACCCTGTTACTTTTGACATCACTGTAAACGGAAATACTGCAACTACATCATTCCAAGTAGACAGAACAAAATACGATATCAAATACGGTTCAAAAAGTTTCTTCGAAGGATTGGGAGACAAAACAATCTACGATGATTTCGACTTGACAGTGAACTTGAAATTTTAATTTTAGACCACTTTAATGGAAAGTACCCTCGGCAATTGTGTCGGGGGTATTTTTTTTACCCTAGTCCGTTTTTTTTTGGAGCAAAAATTTGGTTTTTCATGACAAGATTTGTCCCGCTGTCCACTATATCTGTTGTCCCGAACCCCGGGACAACAGGATGCCGTTTCCATCGGGGCTCATGAGAAAAATTTGACCTTTTCATAAGCATAAAAAAGTCTGCGTTAGTCTGCGTAAAAAAAACACAGATCAATGAAAAACACATTCCCTTTACCCAAAATCTCCCAAAACACCCGCACCCTTTTCCTCTTAACTCAAAGGTTACATATAAATAATCTTAACAAAATACGCTAAAAACATTGTTGCGGTAATTTTGACAAAAAATAAATAACCAAAGCTACACTGCAAAAAACCTACAATTTATAGCGCTATGAAAAAAAAACTATTCGTTGTCATTATTACACTTTTTATTATCCCGCTTAATGCACAACAGATAAAAGGAATCACCGGCGACACTAACTGGCTTGCCAATTGGACCAACTTTAAACCTGCCACTACAGAATACAGTGAACCAACACAAATATTGGCGGGCACCATCAACTCCAATCTAAGATTAACAAAAAATAATATCTATTTGTTAACAGGAACAGTTTATGTTACTAATAATGCGGTTTTAACCATTGAACCCGGTACAGTTATTAGAGGAGATAAAGAAACCTGCGGAACACTTGTCATCACCAAAGGCTGCAAAATTATGGCTGAAGGTACCGCTACTAATCCTATAGTTTTCACTTCAAACAAAAATTTATCTGAAAGAAGACCAGGAGATTGGGGCGGAATTCTAATCCTTGGCGAAGCTCCAATAAATAAAATTGGAGGTGTTGGATTTTTAGATTTCAACCTTGATCCGGCAGTAAGTTATTACGGTGGACAAGATCCAAATAGTAATTCAGGTATTTTAAAATATGTTCGTATCGAATTTTCAGGACATAAAATAAATATGTTGAAAGAATTGAATGGTTTATCAATGGCCGGAGTTGGAAAAGGAACTAAAATCGATTATGTACAAATTAGTTTCTCCAATGATGATTCGTTCGAATGTTATGGTGGAGATGTAAATTTCAGTAATCTGATTTCGTTTAGAGCTACAGACGATGATTTTGATTTCACGCAAGGAGTTCAATGCACCATATCTAATAGTATTGCTATCCGTAACCCTTACTCTTCAGACTTTTCAGGTTCCCGTTGCTTTGAAATCGATTCTTACGACAAAGCTGAAAATGCTGATTTAACCAAAAAACTTACAAAAATCACCGCCAATAACATGACGTTGATAAATACAGAAGACAATAGTCAGGGATTAGTAAGAGAAGCGGTTTATATCAAAGATAAAAGTTATTTCAATATCAATAATAGTGTAATTGACGGATTCAGCAGTTGTGTTTTACTTGAAAATAAAATTGGAAGCCTTCCAGCAAATTTAGCAAAAATCAACATTCAAGGCTTACAAATCAACCGATGCGGTGGAATTGTATTTAGCGAAAATGCAGAGCTAAATCCTGAGCTGACCAAATGGTATAACAGTGACACATTTTCATTAGAATCGACAAAATTAAGTGATATCGAGTTGTTCTTACAGCCAGATATCAAAAAAGCCCCAGATTTCAGAACAAGAAACTCGAGCCAGCTGGTCAGTTCAAAATAGTTCTACTAAGCCTGATACAAGTTATCAGGCTTTTTTTTTGCAAAAAAAATTTTATTTTCTTTCAATATCTATTCTTTTAAACGCTTATTTCAATCTGAACTTTAAAAAACATAACTCACTTATCCTTAAAATAATAATTTAAAAACTATAGGATTAATTTTTTTTGCTTTAACTTTATAAAGCATTTGACAATCTGTAATTTACAAATATTTAGGCTTTCGTTTTGTTTTTATAAAAATCAAAATCAGCCGACACTTCGTTAACTATATTATTAACTTAATCGCTGTAAATATGAGAAGCTTAAAATCATTTAGTATTATTTTATTGGTTCTTTTTTCCTTTACCAAAGGAATTTCGCAGACTTACAAAATTGATGTTTCCAAAAGTATCATTAATTGGGAAGGAAAAAAAATAACGGGACAGCATGAAGGAACCATTAAGTTCAAAGATGGCTACCTTATTTTCAAGGACAAAAAATTGACTGGAGGCAGTTTTACCGCAGACATGAAAACTTTATCAAATACAGACCAGACAGGGAATTCCAAAACAAAACTGGAAGGCCATTTAAGATCTGAAGATTTTTTTAGTGTCGATAATTTCACAACTTCCACTTTAGTATTCAAAAGCATTGCAAGCAAAGGAAACAATACTTACCTCATCAATGCCGATTTGACTATTAAAGGAATTACAGGCAGTGTTCAGTTTGATTTGGTTGTTAATGGAAATAAAGCTACCGCCGAATTGGAAATTAACCGTACCAAATATGATATCAGATATGGTTCAGGAAGTTATTTTGATGATCTGGGAGACAAAACTATTTATGATGATTTTGAGTTAAACGTAGTTCTATTTTTCTAAAATCAACATTTTAACAAAAAACCAAAAAAAATATCTTTTTTTTTATTTCATATTTTTTGCCGAAACAAATATCATTTATATATTTGCAAACAACAAAACAAAACATGAAAACATTAATAAACAATACTTGGTGGTGGAACAATTTACGTCAAACGTCGTGAAGTAAGCTCCTATAGTATTATTTGAACTATAAATATAAAAAGGCTTGTCATCACGACAAGCCTTTTTTTATTTCGAAAAAAACAAAAAAGAATCCATTGTATCAAAAGCAAGATAAAGCATGAAAACTTATAAACTACAAACACATTACAAACAAATACTAGCCGATACGACAACACCGGTAAGTATCTATTTCAAAATAAGAGATAAATTTCCAAACAGTCTATTGCTGGAAAGTAGCGATTATCACGGAAATGACAACAGTTTTTCCTATATCTGCTGTAATCCGATCGCTTCGATAAAAATTGAAAACGAAAATATTTTCAAAAGTTATCCTGACGGAACATCAGAAACAATTGCAATTGATGCAAACGCTAATATTCCTGAAATTATCCAAAACTTTTCAGGACAATTCAAATCTGACAAAACCGATTTCAAATTCATCAATAACGGTTTGTTTGGATATATTTCATATGATGCCGTTCGTTATTTTGAAAAAGTAAGTATTGCTAAAAAAGAAAACAGCAATTCGATTCCGGATGTGTATTATGCGGTTTACCAAAATATCATTGCTATCAACCATTTCAAAAACGAAGCTTATATTTTCTGCCACAATCTTGACGGAACAAATAACATCTCCGAAATTGAACAATTGTTGCAATCGAGAAATATTGCTTCGTATAAATTCTCTAAAGAAGGTGAAGGTTTTTCAAACCTAACTGATGAAGAATTCAAGCAAAATGTGGCTTTGGCCAAAAAACATTGTTTCCGTGGCGATGTGTTCCAATTGGTTTTATCCAGAAGGTTTACCCAAGGATTCAAAGGTGATGAGTTCAATGTTTACAGAGCTTTAAGAAGCATTAACCCATCCCCTTACCTATTCTTTTTTGATTATGGTGATTTCAAAATTTTCGGTTCTTCACCCGAAGCGCAAATTATTGTAAAAAACCGTAAAGCCGAAATTCACCCAATCGCAGGAACTTTCAGAAGGACCGGAGATGATGAAAAAGATGCCGATTTGGCCAAAAAACTATCAGAAGACAAAAAAGAAAACAGCGAACATGTAATGTTGGTGGATTTAGCCAGAAATGATTTAAGTCGTCACGGACACAACGTGAATGTAGAAAAATACAGAGAAGTTCAGTTTTTCTCCCACGTAATCCATTTGGTTTCCAAAGTAACTGGACATTTACACGAAAAAGCAACAACAATGCAAGTTGTAGCCGATACTTTCCCGGCAGGAACTTTAAGCGGAGCTCCAAAACACAGAGCCATGCAATTGATTGAAGATTACGAAAAAACAAACCGTAATTTTTACGGTGGCGCCATCGGTTTTATGGATTTTGAAGGCAACTTCAACCACGCCATTATGATACGAACTTTTCTTTCCAAAAATCACCAGCTGCATTCCCAAGCGGGAGCCGGAATTGTCGCCAGCTCAGATGAAGAAAGCGAAATGCAGGAAGTTTACAATAAATTACTAGCATTGAACAAAGCATTGGATTTGGCCGAAACAATTTAATCCCCACCCCAACCCTCCCCAAAGGGAAGGGAGAAGAGATTAAAAACTTAGTAATTAAATATAAAAAAATAAAAAACCTATTTACCCCAATAGGTACTCCCCTCCTTCGGAGGGGCTGGGGGAGGAAAAATGAAAAAAATACTAGTCATAGACAATTACGATAGTTTCACTTATAATTTGGTACACTATCTTGAAGATTTAGATTGCGAAGTTACTGTTTACAGAAACGATGAATTTGATATTGATGAAATAGCAGGTTTCGATAAAATTTTGCTTTCCCCTGGGCCTGGAATTCCTGATGAAGCGGGATTATTGAAAGCTGTTATCCAGAAATATGCCCCTACCAAAAGTATTTTCGGGGTTTGTCTTGGACAACAAGCAATTGGAGAAGTTTTTGGAGGAACACTTTCCAACTTGGACAAAGTATATCACGGTGTTGCCACACTGGTAAAAAAATCGGTTAGTGACGAATTACTATTTGAAGGATTAGAAGATGAATTCGAAGTAGGACGTTACCATTCTTGGGTTGTGAATGCCAATCTACCGGATGTTTTGGAAGCCACTTCCTTTGACGAAAACGGTCAGGTGATGTCGTTAAGACACAAAACATACGATGTTCGAGGTGTACAATTTCACCCTGAAAGCGTGTTGACACCAAACGGGAAAAAGATTTTGGAAAATTGGTTGAAAAACTAGAAATCAATATTTTAGACCTAACAGATTTTAAAAACCTGTTAGATCTCTAAATGACAAACAAATGAAAACAGTCAAAATCCGCTTTATCATCTCTTGCTTTTTTATTTTTTGCTTTCTTTCCTGTAACAGACAAAAGGAGCAAAAAATAGAGCAAACCGTTACTGTTCAACCCGAAATGGTTTTGGATTTAGTTGCTTTGCAGGCAAATAGTAGATTGGGAAAAGATACTGTTGTCACTGTCATCAATGATCCCGTTTATCACAAAACGAAGAAGTATCAAGCCGTTGATGCATTGCTTCTTTTAAAAAATGAATTGGATTTATCAAAAATTGACATCAAGAACACACTGATTGTTTTCGAATGCATCGACGGTTACAAACCTAAAATGCCTCTTGAATTATTTTTGAAAACAAAATCATTTTTGGCATTCAAAGATCTGGACGCGCCAAAAGGTTCCAATTGGGAAAAGATTCTCAAAAACGGAAACGAAATGAATGCAGATCCGTTTTATTTGGTTTATACATCGGTTTCTACAGATAATCAAGAATACAAATGGCCTTATAATGTGATAAAATTTCACTTGGAGCCGAAAAATAAAAACATCGAAGCCTTGCAACCAAAAGATGATGAAAAAGCAATAAAAGGTTTTACATTATTTCAAAAACACTGTATTACCTGTCATGCCATAAACGGAATTGGAGGCGAAATGGGACCGGAACTGAATTATCCCAAAAACATAACCGAATATTGGAAAGAAAATGAATTGGTTGATTACATTGTAAATCCGGCTTCTTTCAGAAACAAAGTAAAAATGCCAACACTCGGAATCACAAAACAGGAATCGCAGGAAATTGTAGATTATTTGAAATACATGTCGGGAAAGAAAATAGAAGTTAGAAAATAGAAGTTAGAAAATAGAAATTAGAGAAATAAAAATCTTAGAAACTAAGTCTCTTAGAATCTTAGCAACTTAAAAAGAAAAATGAAAAACATATTAAACAGATTAATCAACCACGAAATTCTCTCCAAAGAAGAAGCCAAAAACGTATTGGTTAACATCTCCAGCGGAAGTTACAACCCAAGCCAGATTTCGGCATTCCTGACCGTTTACATGATGCGAAGCATCAGCATTGAGGAATTGGCAGGTTTCAGGGAAGCGCTTTTAGAATTATGTATTCGTGTAGATTTATCCGATTATAATACCATCGATTTGTGCGGAACGGGTGGTGACGGAAAAGACACTTTCAACATTTCTACTTTAGCCTCATTTGTATCTGCCGGTGCAGGAATAAAAGTCGCAAAACACGGAAATTACGGTGTTTCTTCGATTTCAGGTTCAAGTAACGTGATGGAAAAATTGGGCATTAAATTCAGTAACGACGCAACTTTCATTGAAAAATGCATCGACAAAGCCGGAATTGCGATTTTACATGCACCATTATTTCACCCTGCGATGAAAAACGTGGGTCCGATCCGAAAAGAATTGGGAGTTAAAACCTTCTTCAATATGTTGGGGCCAATGGTAAATCCATCTTTTCCACAAAACCAATTGGTAGGAGTTTTCAATCTCGAATTGGCCAGAATGTATGGTTATTTATATCAAAATACCGATATCAATTTTACAATTTTACATTCACTAGATGGCTACGATGAAGTTTCATTAACAGGGCCAACAAAAATAATAACCAGCACTAAAGAAGGAATATTGAATCCTTCTGATTTTGGTGTTCGTCTTTTAGCGCAAAGCGAAATTGAAGGCGGAAAAACCATCGATGAATCGGCAGAAATGTTCATCAATATTATTTCCGGAAAAGGAAACGAAGCGCAAAACAATGTAGTTTGTGCCAATGCAGCAATGGCAATTTCAACTGTAAATGGCAGTTCTCCATTAGAAAGTTTTGAATTGGCTAAAGAAAGTTTGTTCTCTGGAAAAGCATTAGCAGCTTTAAATAAATTGAAAGAATTAAGTATTTAAGTTGAATCAATAAAAACAAATAACTCATGTTTAAAAAGATTGTTTTTGCCATCACGCTTTTTCTGTCAATACATTCCTCTGCACAGAAAGTCCCGTTTTACGGCGATATTCAGGCTTTCAAGAAGGAAGACAGCTTAAAAACTCCAATAAAAAATCCCGTTCTTTTTGTCGGCAGTTCGTCTTTTACAAAATGGACACATTTACAACAGGATTTTCCATCGGTTCCTCTTATAAATCGTGGTTTTGGCGGTTCAACTTTATTAGATGTGATTCGTTTTCAAAATGAAGTTATTTTCAAATACCATGCCCAAAAAATCGTTATCTATTGTGGAGAAAATGATATAGCGAGTTCTGAAAAAGTCACACCAAATGAAGTGTTCAACCGATTCAAAACTTTGTACAAAAACATCAGAAAACAGGAGCCAAATGTTCCAATTATCTACATTTCTATAAAACCTAGCCCTTCACGATGGCAAATGAAAGAGAGACAAATAGAAACCAATAAACTTATTGAAAACTATATAAATAAAAATCACAATATCATTTTTGTAAATATTTGGGATAAAATGCTTGACGCAAACGGAAATCCAAAAGAAGATATATTTGGGCCAGATCGTTTGCACATGAATGAAAAAGGATATCAAATATGGATCGATACCTTAAAAGACAAATTGAATTAGGCAAAAAACTACAAGAATTAAGTAAGAAGAAATCATGGCTTTTGAATTAAAAAACGTAGTCCCTTGGGGGCGAAATTTAGAAGAATACACCAAAATTTTCAAACTGACGGATGCTGATTTCAATAATCGAATTATCAGTTTTGGAGATGGACCGGCTAGCTTCAATTCAGAAATGGCAAAACTTAATAAAACTGTAGTTTCACTGGATCCAATTTATCAATTCACAAAAGCTGAATTAAATCAACGAATTGACGAGACCAAAGAAACAGTTCTGGAACAAATGAGAACGAATCAGGAAAAATTCGTTTGGAAAAACATCAAAAACGTTGATGAATTGGAACAAATTCGCATGAAAGCAATGTCTGTTTTTATTGATGATTATGAAAAAGGGAAAGAGCAACAAAGATACATTTATCACGAGTTGCCAAACAAAACAAAATATGACACTTCGGAATTTGATTTGGGGTTAAGTTCCCATTTCCTCATTCTGTATTCGCAACTGGGATTGGATTTTCACATTCAGTCAATTATTGAAATGTTGCGTATTTGCAAAGAAATAAGGATATTTCCAATATTGAATTTGAATGCAACAAAATCAGAAGTTTTAGAAGATATCATTACTCATTTTAGTACTGATTTCAATGTGACGATTGAATCATCAGACTATGAATTTCAAAAAGACGGAAACAAAATGCTGGTAATTAAAAGAAAAATCAATTAAATAAAATGAATATATTAGACAGAATCATAGTTGACAAAAAAAGAGAAGTTGTTCTTAAAAAATCAATCATTCCGGTTTCGCAATTGGAATCCTCTGTTTTCTTTGAAAAAAAAGTGATTTCTCTAAGTCAAAATTTGAGAAACAGCGACACGGGAATCATCGCCGAACATAAACGTCGTTCTCCTTCAAAAGCGGTTATCAATCACGGTTTTACTGTTGAGGAAGTGGTTAAAGGATACGAAAGTGCGGGTGCCTGCGGGATTTCGGTTTTAACTGACGGAAAGTATTTTGGTGGTTCTTTGGACGATTTACTTTTGGCGAGAGCATCGGTTAATATTCCGCTGTTGCGAAAAGAATTCATTGTTGACGAATACCAAATATTGGAAGCCAAAGCCCACGGAGCTGATTTGATTTTGCTTATTGCTGCAGTTTTGACAAGAGAAGAAATCAAATCATTATCTGAATTTGCTAAAGGTTTGGGATTGGAAGTACTGTTGGAAGTACACAATCTGGAAGAACTGGAAAAATCGATTATGCCGACATTGGATATGATTGGGGTGAATAACAGAAACCTGAAAACTTTTGAAGTTAGTCTTGATTTCAGCAAAGAATTGGCAGACAAAATCCCTAACGAATTTGTAAAAGTTTCTGAAAGCGGTATTTCGTCAATCGAAGCCATCAATGAACTGAAACCTTATGGCTACAAAGGATTTTTGATTGGAGAAAACTTTATGAAAACCGACAACGCCGGAAAAGCGGCAACGGAATTTATTGAGCAATTAAAATAAAGACACGGATTTCATAGATTAACACAAATTAATTCTGTGATTTATATCTAAAATTTAAAATGAAAAAACATTCAGAACATAAAGACACTTCAACTCCCTCTCCTTTGGAGAGGGCTGGGGTGAGGATTAAAATCTGCGGAATGAAATACCCTGACAATATGATCGAAGTAGGTTCGCTCCTACCCGATTATATGGGATTTATATTTTGGTCAAAATCGGCTCGCTATTTTGATGGAGAAATGCCTGAATTACCTAAATCCATTAAAAAAACGGGAGTTTTTGTCAATGAAAGCATCACTGTAATTGAGGAAAAAGTAAAAAAATACAATTTACAGGCTGTTCAATTACACGGTCAGGAATCGGTTGTGTTTTGTTCGGAATTAAAAGCTAAATTTGGTACTTCCATCGAAATCATCAAAGTGTTTTCGGCAGACGAAAATTTTGATTTCAGTGTTTTGGAACCCTACGAATCGGTTTGTGATTATTTTCTTTTTGATACCAAAGGAAAATTACCGGGCGGAAACGGAACTACTTTCGACTGGAAAATATTAGAGAAATATCCATCTACAAAACCATTCTTCCTTAGTGGCGGAATTGGAATTGAAGAATTGGATTCGGTAGCAGCAATTTTAAAAACCAATTTACCGATTTATGCCATCGACGTAAACAGTAAATTCGAAATCGAACCGGGATTAAAAAACATCAATCTTGTACGGACAATTCGCGAATTGTCCCTACGCGAAAACAAATAAAAAAATTAAAATGTCATACAACGTCAACGAAAAAGGCTATTACGGAGAATTTGGGGGAGCCTACATCCCTGAAATGTTATATCCAAATGTGGAGGAATTACGCCAACAATACCTAAAAATAACCGCAGAACCTGAATTCCAAAAAGAATTCAACCAATTACTTAAAGATTATGTAGGCCGACCAAGCCCTTTATATTTTGCCAAAAGGCTTTCTGAAAAATACAATACCAAAATCTACCTTAAAAGAGAAGATCTCAACCATACTGGGGCACACAAAATCAACAACACGATTGGACAGATTCTGGTTGCCAAAAAACTAGGCAAAAAACGTATCATTGCTGAAACCGGTGCTGGACAACACGGAGTTGCGACCGCTACCGTTTGTGCTTTGATGGGATTGGAATGCATCGTGTACATGGGCGAAATTGACATCAAGCGTCAGGCGCCAAACGTTGCCCGTATGAAAATGCTTGGGGCGACTGTACGCCCTGCTCTTTCTGGTTCTAAAACATTGAAAGACGCCACAAACGAAGCAATTCGTGATTGGATTAACAATCCGGTGGATACTCACTATATCATTGGTTCTGCGATTGGACCACATCCTTATCCGGACATGGTAACCCGTTTTCAGAGTATTATTTCTGAAGAAATTAAATGGCAATTACAAGAAAAAGAAGGACGCGAAAATCCTGATTTTGTTGTAGCTTGCATTGGTGGAGGAAGTAATGCAGCAGGAACTTTTTATCATTTCCTTGACAACGAACAAGTGGGAATCATAGCGGTCGAAGCTGCCGGAAAAGGTGTAAACAGCGGTCACAGCGCCGCAACGAGCAAACTGGGAAAAGTTGGTATCATTCACGGTTGTAAAACCCTATTGATGCAAACTCCGGACGGACAAATTACCGAACCTTACTCGATTTCGGCAGGATTGGATTACCCTGGTGTAGGACCAATGCATGCGCACTTGGCACAATCAGGCCGCGCCGAATTCTTTTCGGTTACCGATGATGATGCAATGGAATCCGGATTGGAATTATGTAAACTGGAAGGTATTATTCCTGCAATTGAATCTTCACATGCTTTGGCGGTTCTGAAAGAAAGAAATTTCAAACCGACGGATGTTGTAGTTATCTGCCTTTCAGGTCGTGGAGACAAAGATTTGAATACGTATATTGATTTTTTCAAGTTGTAAAAATAAGTTACTGAGATTCTGAATGTCGAAAAACAACTTTTTTGGGGTATGATGGCAAATGAGCAATGGTGTTTCCTTTTAGCCCCGATAGAAGTGGAAATCCTTTTGTAGAGGTGGGTTTCAAACCCACCTCTACAAAAGATTGTAACGGATAGCGGGAACAATGCCAGCAAAAAATGCCCTAATGTTTCTGCTTCAAAAAATAATAATTAAAACTCAGATTAATAATAAATGACAGTATAATATTCTCAAAACATAGTAGCTATGCAAAAATTATTCGCTTATGGGACTTTACAGGACAAGGATGTCCAAGAAAATCTTTTTGGCCGTATTCTTGACGGAACGCCGGAAACATTGGTTGGTTATGAATTAAATGAAATCCAGATTGAAGAAGAATTTGGCATAGAGCATTATCCTATCATTATGGAAACTAACGATTCCAACGACACCATTAGTGGTGTTTTATATGAAGTCTCGATGAGGGAACTCCATCAGGCAGATTTATATGAAGGACTGCATTACAAACGTGTGGAAGTTTTACTGCAATCAAACCAAAAAGCCTGGGCTTATAGCGCTGCGATTTAGCAAAAGGCAAAAAATAAACTATGCATTATTTAAAATTGCATAGCAATAAAAAACACAACGACAGGATTTTGGATCCCAAGAAAAATATTTTTAAAATGAACAGAATAAACCAAAAATTACAAGAAGATAAAAAAATACTTTCTATCTACTTTTCAGCGGGATATCCCAACTTGAACGACACAGTGCAAATCATTCAAGACTTAGAAAAAAACGGTGTTGACATGATAGAAATCGGGTTACCTTTTAGTGATCCTTTGGCTGATGGGCCAACCATCCAGGCGAGTTCGACACAGGCTTTGGAAAACGGAATAACATCACAAATTTTATTTGACCAATTAAAAGACATTCGCAAAAGCGTAAATATTCCGTTGGTGATAATGGGATATTTTAATCCGATGTTACAATATGGAGTGGAGAAATTCTGTTCAACATGTGCCGAAATAGGGATAGACGGTTTAATTATCCCAGACCTTCCTGTTGATGTCTATGCCGAACAATATAAAGCCATATTCGAAAAATACGGATTACTCAATATTTTCCTGATTACACCGCAAACTTCAGACGAGCGTATTCGTTTTATCGACAGCGTTTCGGACGGATTTATTTACATGGTAAGCTCTGCTAGTGTTACGGGTTCACAATCAGGTTTTGGAAATACACAGGAAACGTATTTCAAACGCATTGGCGAAATGAATTTGAAAAACCCACAGATTGTTGGTTTTGGAATCAGCAATGCAGAGACTTTCAATCAAGCAACACAATACGCCAAAGGAGCGATTATCGGAAGTGCTTTCATCACGCATCTGAAAGAAAACGGAAGCGGAAAAATAGGTGATTTTGTGAAAACGATTCGATAAACAGTTTCTTTTTATAAATCATTAAACCGCAAATTCGCAAATTATAATAAGTATTCTGTACTTAATAAATTTGCGAATTTGCGGTTATTTTTTTGCCTACTCAATATTTTCCCCATATCGTAATTCCCCTTCGAACCTAAACGCTATCATTATTTTTTGGAGCAGAAAGATTATGCCTTTTCAGAAACATTGGTCCCGCTTTCCGCTTCAATCTTGTGATCTCGTCTTTCAAAGGACGAGACCACAAGGATTTCCACTGCAATCGGGGCTAAAAAACAACATTACGCCTTTTAATAATCATTCAAAAAAAAGAGAACAATTAGTTCAGATTTAGAATAAACAGCAAAAACCGAAGCCTCTCAAGTTTTAGAGTGTTTCCCTCTCAAAAAACTCCTCCTTTACTCATACCCCTATTTAGCCTTCTCATAACTTAATATTAAGGGTTAATGCCATTTTTTTCCAAATCAACAAATCAATTCGGCAACTTTGAATTGGTAAAAATGTTAATTTTTTAACGAAAAAAAGCATAATTAACAAGTCAAACGACATATCTTTACAATATTACAACTATTTTTCCTAATAAAAACAAAAAAAATCTCCCAATACTGACATGAAAAATTCTGTAAATTTCTTTTTGAACGGAAAAGCCACTACCATAGAAAATCCCTCACCTGATTTACTTTTAATCGATTATTTAAAATCTCCAGAAGTGGCACTCTCAGGCCCTAAAAAGCCATGTGGTCAGGGCGGTTGTGGTGGTTGTACCGTAATCCTTTCGGAATGGAACGACACAAAAAAAGAAGCCGAACATCTTGCTATCAATTCCTGCCTTAGACCGGTATGCTCCATAGGCGGACTTTCAGTCACAACAATTGAAGGAACAGGAGGTGTTCGTAAACCAGATCCTGAACACCTTATACAAAAATCCAGTTCTACACGCAGCAACGTTCCCCTCGATGAGGATATTTCTCCTGTATTGGAGGCGGCAAAAAAAGAAGCAGAAGACAAACGACTTGCGGTACAGGAAAAAATAGCCGAAAATATGCAAAGCGGCATTTGTACAGCAGAATTAAAAATTATTGAGGAAATCTCAGAATACCCTTCAGAAGAATCACACTTAGGAATGAATCCTGTTGCATACCAATTGGCTTTAAACAATGGTAGTCAGTGCGGATATTGCAGCGTTGGATTTGTAATGAATATGTCTGAATTCATACACAATAAACCAAATGCAACCAAAAAAGAAATTGAGGAAGCGTTCGACGGAAACTTATGCCGTTGCACCGGTTACCGCTCCATTCTTACCGGAATGAAAACTTTTGCCTCTGATTGGTCTGCCACCGACGAAAAAAACAGAATGCCCTGTAAACTAGATCCGGTTACCAAAGCCCAGCTACCGTCCAATGTCGAAATTCCTTTTCCTAGAGATGCACAACAGCCTGCTTCCGGTGTTACCACAAACCGTTGGGTAGCTCCAAAATCGCTATCGGAATTGGCCGAAATATTTAAAAACAACAAAAACATAAGACTCGTACATGCCAACACTTCTTATGGAATCTACAAAAACGAGTATTTAGACACGACTTTTTACGTTGACATTCGATTCATTCCCGATTTGAATACCGGACACAAATTAACGGACGATTATCTTCAAATAGCTGCCAGCACAACATACAGTGAACTTATCGAGATCCTCTCTCAAGGTATCGATAAGCTCAAACACATAAACAAAAAAACATCAATATCTGACATTTCAATATTGGAGGCATTGGACTATATGGCACGCCGAACCGCCGGCCGAATTGTCCGTAATGCGGCATCTATCGGTGGAAACACCATGTTGGTGCTAAAACATATTCCGATGCATACCGGAGAACCTTTTCCGTCCGATCTTTTTACTGCCCTATTTGCGGTGGAAACAAAGATTAACTACCTATTATTAGACAAAAACGGTATTTTCAAGGAACATACAAAAACTGCCGAAGCGCTAGTTGAAGCTATCATAAAAGATCCTAAACTCGCAGATGAAATTGTGCTTACTTCCTATGTAATTCCTTTGAAAAGTTCAAATGATGTTGCACTGGCACAAAAAGTGGCACTTCGCGAAGTGAATGCTCATAGTATTGTCAACGCCACTACCAATTTCAGCATTAATGATAGTTTGATTGTCAATTCGGCAATGGTCGTATTTGGAGGGATTGCACCGTATCCTTGGAGAGCTACGGAAACTGAAGAGGCCATGAAAAATAAAAAATTGACCTTGGCGGACGCCGAAAATCTTTCAAAGATATTGGCAAAAGAAGTCTCCAAAGAACTGAATGCGCAGAAAAAAAGAATGGAAGAAGTTCCAAACGAAGACTTCACCTCGGAATACCGCACCCAACTAGCCGTTTCTTTTTTCTATAAGGCAATTGTAAATGCTTTGGCCGTAAAGGGAGGTTCTATACCAGAAAACCTGATTTCCACAGCTGAAACCAAATGGGGTAATTGGCCGGTAAGTGACGGAATACAAACTTACAAAACACAAGATTATAAAGCTCCGGTAGCGCAACCCTACATCAAGGTTACGGCTATGTACCAAACTTCCGGACAAACCAATTACACTCATGAACTCGCTGTACCGCCACTAACTCTAAACGGTGCATTCGTACAAAGTCAGAGTGCGTTGATGAATTACTCGTTTATAAATCCAAACAATAAAAAAACAGCTTCGATTGAGGAACTAAAAACATTTCTAAAAGAGAAATTCCCAACCTTTACGGATATTATTACTGCAGAGAATATTAAAAACGGGGGACGTAACTATCAGGGAATGGGAAGTGACCAGCCGCTATTTGCGGAACAATTGGTTAGTTATGTAGGACAATCCATTGCAATGGTACTCGCCCCAAGCGAGCAGGACGCTATTAAAATTGCTGCCTTTGTGTCCACGGAATGTGTGCAATATTCGAAACCTGGAGCGCCATGGACAGAGCAATGGAGCGAGCCAATCATAGATTTACTTGAGGCCATCAAAAAAGGAAGTATTTTCCCCGACGCACCGGTTTCTGCTTCTTTCGCTTCCCATATTTGGAAAATAACCCGTCCTGGAAGTCAATTTGAATGGGCCACAAATGATGACACGACGGTTCCTAAAACGCTTTTACGCGAACAAAAAATAGATACAAAAAAAGTTACTGTTGACAGCGTGCCTTGCACCGTCGTTAGTTCCTCACAGCTTTGCGGTGGTCAAGCCCATTTCTACATGGAACCACAGGCCTGTATCGTAACGCCAATGGATGAGCATCGCATGAAAGTACAGCCATCCGTACAAAGTCCCGGAGGAATGCATGATACCGTTGCTTCGGCATTGGCAATGTACCATCACCAAATTGAAGTCGAAGTACCGCCAGTGGGTGGTGGATTTGGAGGTAAAACGGAACAAACTCGTTTTATTGCCGGACCAACAGCCGTGGCTGCAAAAGCGACAAAAAGACCTGTTCGTCTTGCAGTTCCCCGAGATGAGGATACCGCAATGATCGGAAAACGTCATGCTTACTATGGTGAATACCAAATTGCTGTTGACACCGGTGAACATAAAAACGAAAACAAAGGAATTATTCACGGATTCCAACTAAAAATGTGGGGAGACGGCGGTGCTTTCTACGACTGCTCGTTTATCGTTTCCAATTGTATTCAGTTGAGAACGGACAATGCCTACAAAATCAAAAATTTTGAGAGTCAAATCGACGTGTGTCGCACCAATACGGCTCCAAGTACTGCAATGCGTGCGTTTGGTGACGTACAAGGTAAAAATATTGTTGAAAACGCAATTGATGATGCCGCTGTATCATTGAACATGAGACCGGAAGATTTACGCGAAAAAAACCTTTACGACCGTGGTGATGTCACACCATTTGGACAGGCACTTACTTATTGCTACATGAAACAAGTTTGGGCTTATGCCAAGAGAGTTTCGAATTTCGAAGCCAAATATCTGGAAGTGGAAAAATTCAACAAGAAAAACAAATGGCATAAAAGAGGAATTTCTATGATACCCGTAAAATACGGCTCAGGATATAATTTACTTGCATTGGAACAATCTGCTGCCATAGTGGTCATCAATCCCGGCGACGGAACCGTTGTCATTCATCAGGGTGGTGTCGAAATTGGACAAGGTTTGGTTACACAAGCACAACAAGTCGCGGCCTATGTCCTGGGAATACCGATGGAAATGATATTCATTGACAATGTAAACACAAGTGTTATTCCAAATCCAACAAGTACTGGAGGATCTACTGGAACTCCCTATTCTTGTGAAGCGGTAAAACAAACCTGCGAAGAAATGCGAGCCAGACTTATGGAATTTGGCTATCAATTGTTGAAAGAAAACGGTGAGGACTGGTGTAAAAAGAAAAACATAGACTTTTGGAATTATGGTGCCGGAGAAGACAAAGGCTGGGCTAAAAAAATTAAAAGCGGTGACGGAAAAGAAACAATGATTTGGCAAAATCTAATCAGCCAAGCGGCATCACAAAGGGTTAATCTTATTGCTTCTTTTAACACCAAAATAAAAGGTGGTGAGGTTCAAATTCCGGCCATGACATTCAAAACCGAAAAAGACCAACCTAACATTCCTGGTATAGAACGCGTTAAAGATGCCAAACTTGGTGGTGGCGTTGATTCGTTTGTTGGATTTACCTATTCGGTGGCTTGTTCTGTCACAGAAGTGGATATCCTTACGGGAGAAGTCAAAATCATTAGTTCCGACATCATCTATGACATGGGATGGAGTATGAATCCAGCCATCGACATAGGACAAGTAGAGGGTGCTTTTGTTCAGGGGATCGGATACCTGTTAACCGAAAAATTAGTCTCAGAAACCGAAGGAGCCAATAAAGGTCGATTAAACTCGACAAATACCTGGCGTTATAAAATTCCAGCAATCACTACCATACCGCTGGAAATGAACACTTTTCTTTTTCCTAGAGATGAAGAATCGGTACAAAGTATTCCGGAAGATTCCAACCAAATATTTTCAGCAAAAGAGGTTGGTGAACCTCCTCTGGTATTGGCTAATAGTGTATTCTTCGCAATCAAAGCCGCAATTCGTGCTTCAAGGATTGAACGAAACCTAGACCCACTCTTCCGTTTCGATGCACCGGCAACAGTACAGGAAGTTCGCAGAGCCTGTGAAGTAACCGAAAAACATCTTGGACAATAAAATAATTATAGACAAATAAAAACAATCATTACTAATCTTTTTAACAAATGAAAAACTTAAGACCATTAATTATTGCAACTTCCGTCCTTATTGCCTCCTGCAACGGAAAAAAGGATGAGGCGCCAATTATTGAAAAAAGCACGGCTGCACTTGCTGCTTTAGAAAAACAAAACTATGAAGAAAATGGATTCCCTGATTTTGGTTACATGGTAAGCCCTCAGGAATACAGAGAAAAATATTCTGACCAGCCTATATTTCGTTTAAAAACAGATTTCCCAACGGAAATGCCTGAAGACATGCCGAAATTTCTCGAAATAGATTTCAAAAAAGAACCTTTAAAATATATTGAAGCCGTTCGCGATTATGGTTTTGAAGGAAATACAGAAGACTGGGATCCTTATGAAAATAAAGTTCGCAACTGGTATCATATCCCATGGTTACATCCAAGTGTTGAAGGGCCAAATGCCTATCCGCCAAATGGAGGAACTGAAGGTTTTCACGGTCTTATTAAAGAAGCTCCACTAGGACCTCTCCAATTAGGTCCTGGACTTAAAGGAGTTGACGGTGATTATTCTGTATATGCCATTACTTTGATCAATGATAAAGCAGGTTATGCAATGGGGCAAATGTGGAAAGATCCTCAACACCCTAATCTTAAAGTATTGGATAAACGTTATAATAATGGTGGATTCCCAACTGGAACCGTCTTCGTAAAATTATTATTTACCGATGCTCCAAAAGGAACCGATTTTGTAGATTATCTTGTAAATCCATTGACATGGAAAGCTTACATCACTGAAAATTTCTGGAAATCAAGCAAAAGAGTCGTTTCTGATGTGCATCTTTTACAAATGGATATCTCCGTTCGTGATCCAAGGGCAGACAGAAGCCCTAGTAATCCTGAAGGAACCGGCTGGGTATTTGGAACTTTTTGCTACAATGGAAAACTGAATAAGAAAAATAAATTGATGAATCTTGTGCCTGTTGGACTTACCTGGGGGAATGATCCTAAAAACAGAATAAACAAAACATCTCCATATCCGCCAATTAAAACTGAGGTTAACAAAGACCTAAAAGAAACTGTAATTTTCGAAAGCCCAAATCTTCCGCCTCAGCATCTTGGATGGAACGGACGATTAGACGGTCCTGCCGATTTAAATACCGTTTCTTGTATGTCATGTCATAATGCGGCTCAGTATCCTGCAGTTACTTCACTTGTTCCGCCTAATGCAGCGCCTGATGGTGGACAAGCTCCTCCGGTAGGCGGCGGCAGTCATGAATGGATGAAATGGTTTCAAAATATAAACTGTGGTACCTCAATGAATCAAACTGTATATTCAACAGATTTTTCTTTTCAGGTGGCCATTGCTTTAGAAAACTTTTTCACTGCTAAAGAAGCTGCAGAGAAAGGAAGTTTTGCTTCCCAGTACAAAGCTGTACAAGTACCTATCCGACGTGGAGATGTAGCTCCTAATAAATAATTTGCAAGAGGGATTATTAATTCATAATAAGAATACCGATTCAAGTCATCAAAGATTTGAATCGGTATAACTATACTTGATACTATTAAGAAAACTTAAAAAAATATAAAATGGCTAATACAATTTCTGCATTAGATGAAAACGGTCAACAAGTTGATTGGTGGTTTGCATACAAAGTTCCAAAACTTGGAAAAACCGCAAACGAACCTACAGCCACCGGCTATGAATACGTTTATTATGACCCTAACATAAAAAAAGTTGTCCAATCCCCTAATTTGCTGACTGACGGAAAAGGAGCGCTTGACCTTACGCTAAAAGCCATCTTTGACACACCACCAACACCAACTACCGGGTGGATTCTTTACAATGATGAAATGCCTGCCGATGCCAATAGAACAGACAGTAGTACTTTTGGACATACCAAAGGTGTTTTGGCTTTTGATACTGAAACAAAAACAGCATTATGGTTACTTCATTCTTGGCCAAAATATGCTGACGCAAAAGAAACATCAATGCCGACACCTGAATACGGCCAGACTTTCCTTTGTATTTCTATAGATATTGAAACGGCTGGAAAAATTGCTGCTCAAATGGCAAATCACCAGGTTCCGCAAGTATACTTACCACAAATTCCAGAATCATTAGATAAAAATGATCCTCTTTATATTCTCAGTCAACCTCTAAACCCAAATCCCACAGGGGATTCAGATGTGTTGGCTTATAAATCCCGAGGAGGATTTGACTTTAAAGTTATTGCAAAGAATCAAAAATGGAATAAAGATTTCTGGAATGATTTAGTTGGTCCTGCACTTGGAACAGACATTGATGTAGAAACCTGGATTCGGGGCAAAATCCCTCCAACATTGGACAGTGACGGTATTCATAAAACTTTCGATGTTAAATACATTGACCTGAGTCCGCTTGGAGTGCCATGGAATTGGCCGGAAACACACGATCATGCCAAATGGGCTGTTAGTGTGGACTCTGACTGGGTTTGTGTTGGTGATATCAATCGCATGATTTCGCAGGAAAAACGTGGTGGAGGTACTATTGCTTTTCAGGACAATACATTATGGGCCGCTTTGTCAAAAACGGATCTTATAGTTGCACCTCCAGGTAATTCAAGAGTTGACGCACAGAACTTAATCAAAGCGACACACTAAACTGATCTGTTTTTCACCAAAACTAAGTAATTAAATTCAGTAAGATGAACCAATATCTAACACCAAATAAAGACAAGCTACAAAAAACAATTAAGCATATTGTGGTGCTTATGCTGGAAAACCGATCTTTCGATAACTTATTAGGCTGGCTATATAGTGACGAAAAGCCTCCTCACGGCCAACAATTTGAAGGATTGACAAAAGATTTGTGGAATCCGCTTAATAATATAGATTCAGATGGTATTCCTTTCATTGAAAAAGTAATGGTTGAGAAAAACGGTCAACCCAAAAAACGCAGAGGAGAACTTGTCCCAAATCCTGTAGATTTTACGCTTCCAAACCCTGATCCGGGAGAAGGTTTTAAAGACACCAATCATCAATTGTATTTAAAATATAATGTAGCTCAGCAATATGCACCTCCTGCTATTAATATGGGATTTGTTCAGAATTATCAAAATGCCATGCTTTACGGGGCGTTCAACTTTGGGGATGATCCTACAAACCCTCGCAGCATTATGAAATGCTATACTCCAGAACAAACTCCCGTATTAAGCGAGCTCGCAAAAAGCTTTGCTGTCTGCGATCATTACCATTGCTCTGTTCCTAGCCAAACCATCCCCAATCGCGATTTTGTGCATGCGGCAACTTCGACAGGACATGTGAACAACAGTCCGATTGCTCAATGTGATGCAAAAACGATATTTAACCAGATGCAAGATGCTATTGACGGTGGAAGAAAAGACCTTAGTTGGGGGATTTTTGGCAACAATGATTTTGCCAGCGCTAAAGATGAAGAGGGGAAGTTCGGAGACAATCATTTTTCACTCACCCGGCTTATCATGACGCAATTACATGATTCTAAATACAATAATAATTTTGGAACATTATCAGATTTTGAAGCAAAATGTAAAGAGGGAAATCTGCCGAGTTACTCTTTCTTAGAGCCTAACTATGGCGGAGAAGGGCAAAATGACCAACATCCGCCAACTGACATTCGGGCTGGTGAAAAACTTATTGCCAACATCTACAATATGATCAAATCGTCTCCCGTTTTTGACAGTACACTATTTATTATTACTTATGATGAACATGGTGGTACTTATGATCATGTCCCACCTCCTACCGGAGCCAAAAATCCTTATGAAGACGGACGGGCTGGTCAGGATGGATTTCTTTTCAATCGCTTTGGTGTGCGTGTGCCTTGTGTGGTCATTAATCCTTTCATTAAAAAAGGGCTGATCGCAAGGCCTGATGGATATACACCATTTGACCATTCCTCTATTATCAAAACCGTTCAAAATTGTTTTAACCTTGAAGGCTCACTTACGGAAAGGGACAAATCAGCCCCGGATTTTTCGTGTTTATTAGAATTAGAAAATGCCCGTAAAGATGATATTCCGACAGTAAAACCATTAGAATGGAATTTGAAAGTAGGTGAATTATATGTAAACGACCTGCACAACTTGATAGCAGATATTCTGGAAGATATGACAGGTAATCCAAAACCTTCATCAAGTGAGATTTTGGAATACATTCAATTAAACTATAAAAATCTTTTCGAGAATAATTAATCATTCCCGAAAAGTTTAAACCGTAGAATAAATGACCCACGAGTTTTTAAAAATAATAGAGTCATACAAAAAGGCAAGTAAAAAGGATGTCCGGACAGTTCTTGCAACAATTGTCCATACAGAAGGTTCTTCTTATCGAAAGGAAGGCACACAAATGCTGATTGATGAATATGAAAATATAACCGGAGCATTAAGCGGTGGCTGCGTAGAACAGGAAGTTATAAGGCAATCCATCAGTGTGTTCTCTTCAAATTGCCCGAAAGTTTTTAAATACGACGGCCGTTTTCGATTGGGCTGTGAAGGAAGCATTTATATTTTAATAGAAATGTTCCATCCTGACAATGAACTCATTCAACTAATTGAGCAGGCTATTAAAAAAAGGCAGCCTTTTTCATTGTCTTGCTCATTCTTAACGGACGAAATTAGCAAACTCAATTTTGGAACTTCTTTTGAATTCAAAGACATCACTATCTATCATTCCAATTATCAGAAAGAATCAGACAATATGGTTTTCAAGCAGGAAATACAGCCTTTAAACCGATTATGTATTTTTGGAATAGAACATGATGCAGAAAAATTAAGTCAAATGGCGTCATTCTTAGGGTGGGAAGTTGTCATTATTGGTTCTGAATACAGTTCGGTAAATGACAGTGATTTTCCATTTGCAAAATCGGTTTTAACGATGAAACCGGAAGATCTCGATCAAAATCTTTTTTGTAAAAACACTGCGGTTGTGGTTATGAGCCATAATTTCTCAAAAGATCTGCGTTTTTTACTGACAATAATTACTTCAAAAGTTCGCTATATTGGTCTTCTTGGGCCAATTCATCGCAGAGAAAAACTACTAAATGCTATTCTTGATACTGATTTATTTATTGATGATGTTATTTTTGATAAAATTCATGGACCTGTTGGATTATCTATCGGAAGCCAAACACCGGAAGAAATTGCTTTATCCATCATGGCAGAAATTATTAGTGTTTTTAAGTCTGATACGAAAATTAACATTGTAAATAAAGAGTTCAAATGCACTGTTAAATAATATAGCGTAATTTGTAAATTTGTAATCAATAAAACTAAACCACTAAAGACAATCACATAAATTTGCTCAAGTAAAACAACAAACCATGACCATCCTAAGAACAACCTCCGAAAATATCGATTTCCAAAAATTGGTCGTTTTGCTTGATCAAGATTTGAAAATTAAAGATGGAGAGGATCATGATTTTTATGCCCAACACAACACATTGGCCAAAATAAATCATGTTGTGGTTTGCTATGAGGAAACTGTTGCAATTGGCTGCGGGGCTTTCAAAGAATTTGATGCTGACACTGTCGAAATAAAAAGAATGTTTGTTCACCCAGATTTTCGGGGAAAAAGAATTGCAAGTAGGGTTTTGAAAGAATTGGAAATTTGGGCTACCGAAAACAATTATACCAACTGCATTCTGGAAACAGGTACAAACAATCCCCAGGCCGTTGCTTTGTACCACAAATCAGGTTACCAGATAATCCCAAATTATGAACCGTATGAAAATGTTGAAACCAGTGTCTGCCTAAAAAAATCACTATAATATGAACTTTCAAACGGAACCAAGAATTGAAATTTTGCCGGAAAAAAAATTAATTGGTAAGCGACTTCAAATGTCGCTTGCTGATAATAAAACGCATGAGTTATGGCAAAGTTTCATGCCAAAACGTGCCGAAATTCAAAATCCGGTAAGTCCAGATTTATTTGCTGTTCAGGTATATGAACCAAACTATTTCAAAGCTTTCAATCCTACTTCCATTTTCGTAAAATGGGCAGCACTTGAGGTTTCAGACTTCAGTAATATTCCTTCGGAAATGGAACCTTTTACTTTATCAGGCGGACTTTACGCTGTTTTCGAACTTAAGGGACACGACATCGCCATTTTTGACTACATCTTCAGAACCTGGATTCCTAATTCAGATTACGATTTGGACAACAGGCCGCATTTTGAAATATTGGGAGAAAAATATAAAAAAGACGATCCCAACTCCGAAGAAGAAATCTGGATTCCGATTAAAGAAAAAAATATTCCGGCATAAATAGCAGTTAATTTCAACGCTTATTGAAATGATAATTTATACCAAAATATAATTTATGAAAAATTCTGTTTCTTCCTTTTTAAAACCCAAAAAAGTCCTTTCACATTTGCTTCCCACTTTGGGAGTAATACTACCAATACAATTTCTTCAATAAGCTGAATAACGGTTACAAAAACAGCCAAGCAAAATAAAAAAAGTAAAGGTTCTGGCAAAATAAAACTCGATGTCAAAAAAACACCTTGTAATAAAGCTGCCAATTTAGCAAGATATGTGTGAAAACTTGAAATTTTCTTATAGCGAACCAGCGAAAAAGTGGTTTGGATAATATAAAATGAAAAAAGTATAGCTAATACAACAGTTTCCTTGTGAATAAATTCAGGTTTAAATACAAACAGACCAACTAAGGCGACAAAAACCGTTAAATCATCACCAATAGAATCAAATCTTGACCCCAAAATACTGACAACTTTAAATTTTCGGGCAAGATAACCATCTACCAAATCAGTAAAAAAGCTAAAACAGAGAAACCACCTGAAAAGATCGAATTGCTTCGTATAGATAAAAATAAGCAACAAAGGAGCTGCCAAAATACGATACAATGTGATTGCGTTAACAATATAATAATTTCGATTTCTCATTTATTTATTTTATTACAAACCAATTAACTATCAAATATAACAAAAGATAGATGACCTTTTTCGTCATTTTTCTGACAGAACACCTTTTCTGCATATTTTAATTTGGTATTTCACCCTATCCTTTTTTCTCTTCAAACAAAGCCTTAACACCTACCAATACTACAATTTAACTACATCGTTAACTGTTAAAGAAAAGTTAAAGAAAAATTAAACAACCGTTTAATTTAAACAGTTGTTTAATTTTGTGCCGTTAAAATATTAGAAATTGTGAAAACCGATTTAAACGACAAACAAATTGAGATCCTAAAAGTAGCCGAAACGCTATTTGCCGAGAAAGGATTTGAGGGTACGTCCATCCGGGATATTTCGAAGGAAGCAAACATTAACGTCGCTATGGTTTCTTATTATTTTGGAAGCAAGGAAAAATTATTGGAGGCGTTGATTTTGTACAAAACTTCGGGTCTCAAGGAACAACTGGTTAACTTGATTGAAGAAAAACTGGAACCTGTAGAAAAAATAAACAAGCTCATTGAGCTATACGTGAACCGACTCAATTGCAACAGAGGAATTTACCGAGTGCTCCATTTTGAATTGGCTTCGATGAAAAGGGCTTTGAAAATCCAGTCACTTTCCGACATCAAGAAAGCCAACTTACAATCATTGGAAATCATTGTCCACGAAGGTCAAATCAAGGGCATTTTCAGGAAAGACGTGATTATTCCGTTGATAATGCCAACGATGTTGGGCACTTATTTTCACTTCCAGATGAACAAAACTTATTTCGAGGAAATACTGGACTTGAAAACAGACGAAGAATTCAATACTTATATAAAAACAACACTGACAATGCACATTCAACAAACCATTAAAGCCCTCTTGACATATGAAAGTTAGAAATTTAATGCTCTTTGGAAGTTTCTTCATTGGAGTTTCATCAATCAATGCCCAAGACAAGACCAATATTAAGCTGGAAGAGGCGATACAATTGGCTTGGACAAAAAGTAATGAAATCTCATTGGCCAACACCAAAGTAGAAACCAAGAAACAGGAATTACAATCGGCCAAGAACACGCAATACCCGGACCTGAAAATCAACGGGCAATTGCTTCAATTAACCGAACCAACAGTAAAATTAGACATCAATGCTGGATCTGGAGCTTTTCCTGTACCGGATAGAATAATGATAGGCCAAGCCAGTTTAAATATCCCTGTATTTGCCGGAATGAAAATTCAAAACGGTATAAAACTTCAGGATAATTTATTTCAGGCTGAAAATGCGATGGCATCAAAGACTAAAGAAGATGTGGCCATGAGAGTGATAAACTATTATGCCAATCTTTATAAAGTGCAAAGAACCATCGAATTATTGAAGGAAAACCAAAAAAGCGCCAATCAACGTGTTACGGATTTTATTGCTTTGGAAAAAAACGGAATCATTCCCCGAAATGATTTATTGAAAGCGCAACTTCAGGCTTCAAAAATTCAGTTGTCACTTGACGAAGCGTTAAACAATGAAAAAGTAATCAATTACTATCTCGTAACTTTGTTAAAATTACCAACAGAGACTAAATTAGTTGTTAATGAAAGTGATTTGATTAATCTTCACAAAGATGAAGTCCCATCAGACGAGAAACCCGCTTTTGAAAACAGAAAAGATTTGGAAGCTTTGCAGTTTCAGGAAAAAGCAACCCAAAACAATGTCAAAATTGCCAAAGGAGCTTACTACCCTAGCGTAGCTTTGGTCGGTGGATATGCTGCTTTGAACATGAACAATATCGTAACATTGGAGAACGCGATGTTCTTTGGTGTAGGCGTATCTTACGACATCAGCGGAATCCTTAAAAATGGAACTCAGGTCAAAATTGCCGAAAGTAAAGCTCTTGAGGTAAAAAACACTGAGGAACTTTTAAAAGACAATATTAGGGTTCAAGTTCAGCAATCAATCACTAATTATGATTTGGCAGTAAAACAAAACATTGTTTACAAAGAAGCTGTTGATCAGGCAACCGAAAATTACCGAATCGTAAAAGATAAATACGAAAACGGTCTTTCGGATACCAATGATTTACTTGAAGCCGATGTAGAACAACTGAAATCAAAAATAAGCGAAACCATTGCCAAAGTTGACGTGATTCAAAGATATTACGAATTACTTTCGGCTACAGGACAATTATCACAAACCTTCAACCTTTCAAAAATATAACTACCGCCAATATCATGGAAAAGAAAAAAACAAACACAAAATTCATCATAATCCTATTGGTTTTGATCCTAACAGGAGGAACTTACGGAATCGTAAAATACATCCATTCTCAAGGACACGAAGAAACAGACGATGCCCAAATTGAGAAAAACATGAATCCTATTATCCCAAGAGTTTCGGGATATATCAGCAAAGTATATGTTAAGGATAATGATTATGTAAAAAAAGGAGATACTTTATTTACCATTGACAAAAGAGATTATCAATTAAAAATTGAAGAAGCAAATGCTGCTTTAATCGGTGCTGAAGGTGGTTATGAAGTAGCCAAAGAAGATATTGGAAGCGCATTGGCTAGCATTGCCGTTTCGGATGCTAACGTTCAATCGGCTGGAGGAAATATTGAAACTGCCAAAATCAGATTGGGCAGAGCAACTAGTGATTATGTTCGTTACGAAAACCTATACAAAAATCACTCGATCACAAAACAACAATACGAACAAGCATTGGCAGCCAAACAAGAAGCTGAAAGCCAAGTACGTATTTTGCAACAACAACAAAAAGCGAGTGCTTACCAAAAATCGGTAATCGAAGCAAAATCAAGAGTTACCAATAAACAAACGGAAGTTGCGGCTGCCAATATCAAAAAAGCAAAAGCATTGCTTGAAGTGGCTCAATTAAACCTGACTTACACTGTAGTAACCGCCGCTATTGACGGACAAGTTTCGAAAATCGACATTCAACCGGGACAATTGGTACAACAAGGACAATCTTTATTTTTCATCATCAATAACAATGAAGCTTGGGTTGTGGCTAATTTTAAAGAAACACAATTGAACAAAATGGTTATTGGCCAAAAAGTAACGGTAAGAGTAGATGCATATCCTGACTATGATTTCGAAGGAACGCTTACTTCTTTTTCACCGGCTACAGGATCCCGTTTTTCATTACTTCCGCCGGATAATGCAACCGGAAACTTTGTAAAAACTATCCAAAGACTGCCTGTAAAAATAAGCCTAAACGCTTCAAACGATCCACAAAAAATAAAATTGCTTCGTCCGGGTATGAACGCTGACGTGGATGTTCATTTGAAGTAATAAAACCGCTTTATCAAATAGATTATTTAAAACATATAAGTCGTATAAGCTTTTTATTTAAAACATTATCAAGCAAAATTAAATGTTCATCTAAGTAAAGTAAGTTTTCAACTTATATTCACTTTTTAAACACTGACGAACAAAAATTTTAAAAACTTATATGACTTATATGTTAAAAGAATACAGCGAATAAATCAGAAAAAAATGGTACAAAACCAAGAAGACGATTTAGTAGAATACGGCATTAGCAGGGTTATTATCACGATAACCTGTATAATGTGTGCTTTACTGGAAATTGTGGACACCACAATTGTCAACGTAGCCCTAAATAATATGAGAGGTAGTCTTGGTGCTACCCTAACCGATGTCGCTTGGGTAATCACCGCGTATGCTATTGCAAACGTAATTGTAATCCCTATGACAAGCTGGTTGTCGCAACAATTTGGACGTCGTAATTACTTTGCAACTTCGATTGTTGTTTTTACGGTATCTTCCTTTTTGTGTGGTAACGCCACCAATATTTGGGAACTTGTCGCATTCCGATTCATACAGGGTCTGGGAGGAGGAGCCTTACTGGTAACCGCCCAAACCATTATCACCGAGAGTTATCCTGTTGCCAAAAGAGGAATGGCGCAGGCCATTTACGGAATGGGAGTAATTGTAGGGCCTACATTGGGGCCTCCGTTGGGAGGTTATATCGTTGACAATTTCTCATGGCCTTTCATTTTTTACATCAACATTCCAATTGGTATTATTGCCGCCTTGCTGACTATTGGTTATGTAAAAAGCCCAAAATACGGAGACAAACTAAAAGCAAACCAAGTCGATTGGTGGGGAATTGCCCTCTTGGCAACTTTCATCGGTTCACTCCAATTTATTTTGGAACACGGACAACAAGACGATTGGTTCAATGACGGTATGATAGTGGCATTGAGCGTAGTTTCTGTCTTTGGCCTGGTGCTGTTTATATGGAGAGAACTCGTTTATAAACACCCTATCGTAAACCTAAAAGTATTGAAAGACAACAATCTTAGAGTCGGAACTATTATGTCGTTCATTATGGGATTCGGGCTCTTTGGTTCCACCTTTATCATTCCAATTTACACACAGTCAGTATTGGGATGGACAGCTACCGATGCCGGGTTGTTACTGCTTCCAAGTTCGATAACAACCGGAATTATGATGCCTTTTATCGGGAAAATGATTCAGCGTGGAGTTCCCCAAACCTATATGGCAGCGGGAGGATTCCTAGTGTTTTTCATCTTTACTTTCCTAATGCACGGGCTAATGACACCGGATACGGGAGTAGAACACATGTTTTGGCCGTTAATCCTTAGAGGGGTTGGTTTAGGATTTTTATTCGTTCCCATTACCACTTTGTCACTATCCACTTTAAAAGGAAAACACATTGGCGAAGGAGCCGCTTTTACCGGAATGATGAGACAGTTGGGAGGTTCATTTGGTATTGCCATCATCACTACATACATCTCAAGGCTTAATCAGGAACATCGTGTGAATTTGATTCAGTATCTTGACCAAAGTTCGCTCAAAGTACAACAAATGGTACATCAGTTACAGATGGGCTTCATGTCAAAAGGATATGCCGCCAACGAAGCCCTGTCCAAAGCCTATAAAGTACTCGAAATGAAAGTAATGCTCCAAAGCACCGTATTGTCCTATATGGATATCTTTCTGTACCTCGGAATCCTGTTCCTGTTCTGTATTCCTTTCATCCTTACGATCAAAAAAGGAAAAAACAAAATAGATCCATCCGAAGCGATGCATTAACATTTTAGAATTTAATTTTATAAAACTCCGGCGTTCACTAATTGATTAGTGAACGCCGGAGTTTTATTTTTTTATTATTTTTAGGAGCAGAACAGTTGGTATTTTTATCAACATTGCTCCCGCTATCCGTTACAATCTCTTGTGTTGAACCCCAACACAAGAGGATTTCCACTACTATCGGGGCTAGAGAGAAACATTTTTGCTTTTTACAATTATCCCTAAAAACAACATTCTTACTTTGTAAGTTTATAATTATTATTTTCTATATTTGAAACATCATAAAACCCAACAAAACCTTAACCAATCTACCTGATTTTGGGTGTATATAAGAAGGTTTGTTGCGCCAATAAACTAGTTGGCAGAAGTTTTGACGAATTTTGGGTATAAAATAGAAAACAACAAAACAAAAATATATTATGGGTGAATGGTCAAAATCTGTTGGAGAAAAAGGAGAAAAAATACTTTCTTTCCTACTGAAAGAAATAGTAGGTCATAACACAATCATTGAGAATGAACCTTTTGATTGTATAAGAGGTTTAAAACATAAAAGAAAGGAAGCTAAAGGAGAAAGAACAACACACGGTATTGACGCTCTTGTTAGCTATGAAAGTCCACTGGAAGACAACATACTCGAAACCGTTTTAGTCTCATCAAAATTTACTTCAAAAAAATATCCAACTTCTCCCAAAGCAACTTTTAAAGAGCATATTAACGATTTGGCTTACTCAATTGAATGTTATAGAAACTCAAAATCATTTACAGAATTAAAACAAAATTACTCTAACATTAACAGAACAGATATTACAGGTGTTCTTGTATGGACATCTAATAAAAATTCATTAGATTATAAATTATTACCCGAAATTTCAAATTCAATTTTAGACCAAGATTTAAACTTTGACAGAATAATTGTAATTGATAACGATAGACTAAATTTTCTATATGATACTATTTACTTTTGCAAACAAATTTTTGGAAACGAAAAAGTTGATTTTATCTATCATAACACGAGCTTAAACAATATTTCTTTACAATCTAAAAGTTATGGTAAAGTACTTCCAATCCAATATCTTTTTTCAGATGTAATTCCTATAAGAATTCAAAAAAACAACGAAGAAGTCGAAATAGTAATTTTTTGCAAAGATTCATTTAATCAAGATAATTTTTCAAAAATATTATCATTTGCTAAAACTTTTGACCATTTGAATTCCGTTAATAAAATCACAATAGCTTTTAATGATTTCGATGAATTAGAAAATAAAAAAATTGTGCTATCACAATTAATTAAATTTCCAAATTATAAATATGAGCAAAATTTATTCGTAAAGAAATACCCAACTGATTTTAGAAACACATAAAAATGGAAAAAGACTTTCTGCCACAAGGAGATTATATTAGGCAATTACTAGTAAAATCAAATATTTCAACAAGTAACATAAATTCTTTACTTAAAGAAAAAGGTGTTTTTCTAGGTAACAACGAAAAAAATAATTCCGTTCCATTACTTATGAAAACTATTGTAAGTCCTGAAGATTTTAACAATCTTTATGAAACTCAAAAAAGTAAAGAAGATACAACAAAATTTAAAACTGCAACAATCAAATGTAATAATGATTTTGACTTAACTAATATATTTACGTCAGATTTTGATATTAACAAAAGAATCATTGAAGAGCATACATATAAAACAAATTTTAAAGTAAATAATAATCCAACTTTTTATTTTGAAGATAAAGAGTCTGCAGTATATGAATACCAAATTGAAAGGGAAAATCTACTTGAAGATTGGACAAGAAATAAAACAATTCACAAAGGTGCCGTAATAATCAGAAAAACTAAAGAAGGGGATATTCAATTAACTGTAGAACAGAATTCTACTTCAAAAGAGACAGCCATAGTAAATGAAATTGTCATCAAAGAAGTTAGAAATATGCTTGAAAAAAACACATTAATTAAACCAAATGAAGATTTTATTAGAGTTAAATTTAATGATTTTGAAAATTCTTCAAGAATTCAATTTTTATATTCCTTTACAGCAAAATTTTGCATCTATTTAGAATTTAAAGCGATTACAGATATTGACCTATATCTCGATGAAACTGTTGAAAGTCATCAAGATGTAAAATTATTTTTAGATGAAATTGATTCATTAAAACTAAATGGAAAAGAACTTCAAAACCACGTTTTATTAAAAGATAAAAAATATCACAATAAACTTATTTTTGGTTCTATATCTCTCAAATATGATTTTGATGTTAGAGGTGCAAAAGGAACCTGTAACATTATACTTTCATTTCCTGATTTTATACAAAAGAAAACACAAAATTCAGATTTACAAGTTACAATAGTTTTTTCGCTTACTAAAGATTCAAAAAAAATCACTACCGAAAATAAATTACGAAAAGAAATATTTTCATATATTGAGAAAAGTAAAAACATAAATTATCCAAAATATAAGAAGTAAAAAACTACTGTCAACAGCTAGAGTTTCGTTGCGTGCGCAGCAAAAACAATGAAATCCGTATTGAACGGAATCCGATAGCTAGCCCTACGAAAGAGTTCCTAAACACAATCATTCTTAAAAATTAAAAACTTGCTGTGCAAAGTCTCCTAACTTCGCACAGCAAGTTTTTATTATTTAGTCCGTTAAACATTTGAATTAAAATCCGTGGCAATCCGTTTTATCCGTGTAATCCGTGGCCAATTAAAAACTACCTCGTAAAAACCAAATTATTTCCTTTGGATAAATTAGCGTCAAACTGATAGCCTTCGTAATTGAATCCCTTTAAATCATCAATGGTTTGGGCATTGGTGTCCAAAATATAACGCACCATCAATCCTCTCGCCTTTTTGGCAAAAAAACTAATCATTTTCAGTTTACCGTCTTTGTAATCCTTGAATTCGGGAGTGATGACAGGAACTTTCAGGGCTTTGGCATCCACAGCCGAAAAATATTCGTTACTCGCCAAATTGATGAACAACTCCCCTTTTTTAAGTTCTTTGTTCAGGGAATCGGTGATGGTTTTTTTCCAAAACTCGTATAAATTTTTGCTTTCACCAATAGGTAATTTTGTTCCCATCTCCAATCGGTACGGCTGAATCAAATCCAACGGTTTTAAATATCCGTACAAACCTGACAAAATCCTTAGACTGCCTTGAAGCTGTTCCATTTTATCCGCAGGAATTGAGTAAGCGTCGAGTCCGGTATAGACATCACCATCAAAGGCATAAATAGCGGGACGGGCGTTCTCGGGAGTGAAAGGTGTTTTCCAATCCTGGTTGCGTTTCCAATTCAAATCGGCTAGCTTGTCCGAAATCGACATCAATTCCGATAAATTTTTCGGTGATTGTTGCTTTAAAACTTTATGGACTTGTCTGGATTCTTTCAGAAAAGAAGATGATGTATGTTGGGTTATTGGTAATTCCTGTTCGAAGTTTAGCGATTTGGCCGGAGAGAGTACGATTTTCATTTTTATGTGTTCTTTTAAAACGATTTCAAAAATACAAATTGAAATTTAGAATTCGGAAACTATGAATTGAATTGTTTAATGTTGTCATAGATTTTTAAAATGAAATAGAAAAAAATAAACATGAATTTCACGAATTAGCACAAATTAATTAGTAAAAATTCGTGTAATTTGTAGCAGATTTTTAGCTTAAAACAAAGATGCAAAATGCCGGCTTTTAGCCCCGATTGTAGTGTAAATCCTTGTGAACTGGGGTTCAGTTCACAAGATTGTAGCGAAAAGCGGGACGATGTTTCCTGAAAATGCCCCATGTTTCTGCTTCAAAAAATTATAATAAAACCGATTGAAATGATTGAAATTAAAAAAGCCAATATAAAAGACCTCAGCACGATACAGGACATAAGCATTAGGTCTTTTACCGAAACTTTTTCGGAAATAAATACTTCTGAAAATATGGAGAAATACCTGAAGGAAAGTTTCAACACGGCTCAATTGACTTTGGAAATAAACAATCCGGATTCGCCATTTTACATTGCTTATTGGGACAACGAACCGGTGGGTTATCTCAAATTAAATCTGGGAAATGCACAAACCGAAACGGTTGAGGACGAGACAATCGAAATTCAGCGTATTTATGTTTTGAAAGATTTTCACGGAAAAAAATTAGGGCAACTGTTGCTTGACCAAGCCATAAAAACGGCACAGGAATATCAGGTGGATTATGCGTGGCTGGGCGTTTGGGAAGAAAACCACAGAGCTATACAGTTTTATGCAAAAAATGGTTTTGTCACTTTCGACAAGCATGTTTTTACTTTGGGCGATGAACAGCAAACCGATTTATTAATGAAACTAAAAATATAGATCAACTCTTGATTCGTTAAGATACACTGCCGTGCATCTCTACGGCGATATTTCGAATATTTATATTTGATTTTACAAACCCAATTCAAATCATTTTTATAACAAATTCCCGTAATTTGTTTATATTTGAATGAAATTTAGAAAATGAAAATATTTTATACCTTCTTCTTTTCAATTTTACTTCAAACGGCTTTTGCTCAATCAGCCGAAAATTATTTAGAAAAAATCAGAAACAACGAAGCCGAACTTACGGCTTTTTTTGCACAAATGCCCAAAGGAGGCGATTTACACCACCATTATTCCGGTTCGATTTATGCAGAACCATTATTGACTCATGCCATTGCCAAAGATTTCTATCTCAACACACAAACCATGGCAGTGAGTCAGGAAAAACAGTTGGGATCTGACTGGGTATTATTCTCTACGCTTCAAAAGAATGGAGAATTGGACGCTTACAAACAAAAAATAATACAAAAATGGTCTGCCAAAGACTACAACAATGTTGATTATCCTTCGGATAAATTGTTTTTTGAATCTTTCATGAAGTTTGAGCCCGCCACGCAAGGCAATTTTGAAGCCGGTCTATTGGAAATCAAAAACAGAGCTATCAAAGAAAATGTAAGCTACATCGAAACCCAATTATCAACCATTCCATGTGATATAAAAACGGATGATTTAGCCACATACAATGCCTATTTAAGAAAATTGGCGGCAACCAAAAACGAAAAAGCTGTAATGAAATCTTTGGACTCCCTGTACGCTGTTTTCATTCAAAAAGACGCCAAAAAATATGCTGCCGATTTTAACACCAACTTTGTTGCCAAAATGCACGCAGCACTCAAAATAGATGACAGCCAATTCACAATGCGTTATCAAAATTTTGTCTTGCGTTTTATGGAACCGGTGGATTTATTCAAAAATCTAGTAGTTGCTTTTATCTCGGCAGACAACAGTCCGTTGATGGCTGGTGTCAATATCGTTTCTCCCGAAGATGGCGAAACCTCCATGAAAGATTATTGGCTGCACATGGTTATGTTTAAATATTGTCACAGCCGTTTTCCAAAAGTGAAATATGCGATGCATGCCGGTGAACTCACTTTGGGACTAGTTCTTCCCGAAGAATTAAGCTGGCATATCAATGCAGCAGTTTATATTGCCGGCGCCAATAGAATAGGACACGGAGTCGATATGGCTTATGAAGATAAAAGTTATGATTTGATGCGTTATATGGCCAAAAACAATATTCCGGTCGAAATCAATCTTGCGAGCAACGAATTCATTTTGAAAATAAAGGAAAATCGTCATCCTATTCTGCTATACAAAGAATTTGGTGTGCCAATTGTAATCAGCACCGACGATGCGGGAATATTACGAACCAATATGACCGAGCAATATGTTTTACTAGCCAAAAGATATCCAACCATTTCCTATACCGACATCAAACAATTTGTTTATAACAGCATTAACTTTAGCTTTATTCAGGATGCTATAGTAAAAAAACAATTAGTTCAGGATTTGGATAATAGATTCAAGGTTTTTGAAGCTAATTTTAAAAATTAGTTTAATAGATTATAAGTCGTTAATATTAAAGAATTTAAACAACAATAATACTTTAACCGCAAATTCGCAAATTTTCATTTTTAATTAAAGCCTCAAATGTTCTTAACTAAAGTAAGTCAAATTTAACTTGACAATAAAACTGATTTGTGACACTTTTTAAAAATACAAAAAAACAATTTGCGAATTTGCGGTAATATAAATTCTTCTATTATGCATAGAGATTTTATTAACGAATCGAATTATATTTGTATCCGCAAAAAATCCGTTTAATCCGTGTTATCTGTGTGCCTATTTTGAGCATAAACAGGCAAAAAATACAAATCCAAAATGAAACATTGGGACATCCTTTTATCCAATCAAGTTGACAAAAAATCCTTTATAAACACTATACTATCAGGAAATATTCAGGGAGATTTGGCTATTTTTAATCCTTTGAAAGGAATTCTGTATTCCGATATTTCGATACAGAAATTAATCGAAGAAGAATTCATTCACGAATCGATGGAAGCAACGGCTGAATTCCACCGAAACCTAAGAACTTTTTCGTCCGGTGAGCGAAAAAAGGAGTTTTTAAAATATTGCCTTAAAAAAAAACCTGATTATATCATCCTTGACAATCCTTTGGACCATTTGGATCAGGCTTCACGAATTCAATTAACAAAGGAGATTGAAGTTATTTCAAATTCGGTGCGCATCATTCAATTGGTTAACCGAAACATTGATTTACTTCCTTTTATTACCAATAAAGCCCACATTTCCGACAATTCATTTGAACTAAAACCAATAAACGGTTCCGAAAAGAATTCATTGGAAAACAACAGCTACACAATACCAATTCATAGAGAAGTTTTTGATGACAGTATTCTTATCAAGATGAATGATCTATCGGTTTCCTATGATGAAAGACCAATAATCGATTCGCTTTCCTGGACAATAAAACAAGGTGAATTTTGGCATCTAATTGGTCCAAATGGTTCCGGAAAAAGCACTTTGTTATCCTTGATTTCAGGGGAAAACCCAAAAGGTTACGGACAGGATTTGGAAATTTTCGGCAGAAAAAAAGGAAGTGGCGAAAGTGTATGGGAAATCAAAAAACGAATTGGTTTTTTCAACACAGCCATGACCGATTTATTTAGCAGGAATTCCACTTTGGAAGAAATGATTCTTTCCGGTTTCTTTGATTCCATTGGGCTATATCGCCAACCCACAACTTTACAGAAAAAAATAGTCGCCGATTGGTTGGAAACCATCGAAATGACGCACCTAAAAAAGAAAATTTTCAATCGCCTTTCCATTGGTCAACAAAGGATTGCCCTTATAGCCAGAGCGGTTATCAAGCATCCTCCTCTATTGATTTTGGACGAACCGCTTGAAGGTTTGGACGATCATAATGTATCCTTGGTAATCCAACTTATAAACACAATAAAAAAAGAAACCAATATTTCTATCTTATTCGTTTCCCACCGAATGGAACCCAATCTTTTCCCTGATTCTATTTTGGAATTAAAACCAAGCCAGACAGGATCAAAAGGCGTTATTAATCATCTATTCGAAATGCAATCAAAGTAATTTCCATAAAAAAGTCCCGAAAAATCGGGACTTTCATTTTTTATTTCTTGTTTGTTCAATATCAAAAAGCGATCTTAAACAATTTAAACTTTAAAACTTTAAACCTTTAAACCTTTACTCCTCCTCAGCATGATGTGATCTGGAATAACCTCTCCATTTCTCGATACAATCTTTAAAATCCTGAGGCAATTCGGTATCAAAACACAATCTTCACATCCTCTTTATAGTGCTGTAAAGTAGCATTCAAGCTTGCTGTCCAGCCATCTATGAAAACTTTACCGTTTTTTATGGCGTTTGAAAAGTCAGAGCTATTTATTTTTTCAGAATTTGTAATGTAATAATTTTGTCCAATTTTATAAACAGCATCTTCTACAACTACTTCGGGTGTTTGTGTGGGTTCGTCCAGACCAACAGTAAAAATCATATTGTAAATACGGGAAAGTGTATCTGTATTGGTTTCGGGAAACACAATCATTCCGTCTTTCATTTCTAATTTTGGAGCTTCGGCACTATCAAAAACTTTAAATCCTACATCCGGAATTTGTTTTTTGTTTTCATCAAAAAGGCCTGTTTTATTGTTTTCTTCTTCAATTTGACTGGCAATTTTCTCGCCTGCCCTTTTTAGTCTTTCTATGGTTATGGAAGATATTACTGGCGATAAATTATTTTCTATGCAAAATTGATAAGCTTGTTTATCTTGACCAATAGGTTCATCTATCTGACACAATATAAATTTTCTGTTCCCTCCGTCTTCTGCATTGAGTTGCATTACAGCGTGCCCTGTTGTTCCTGAACCTGCGAAGAAGTCGAGGATAATTGCATCTTTATTCGTATTAGAAACTCGCAATATATCTATAATAAGTTCTATTGATTTTGGACTATCAAATGTTTTTGGAGACATTACTTCTTTATAAGATGTTGTTGCTGCATCTGATGTGTAATCTGAATTAAAAAGGAATGATTTCATTTTTGTTGTATTTGTCCCATTCTCTTTTTCTAGATATGATTTTTCAAATATATCATATTCATTCCTCCCTGAAACAAGTTTAATTTCGAGTTTGTCTTTTTTTTCAATAAGAGTTTGCCTTCCCCATCTCCAACACCCCTCACTCTTATCTGATAATAAAGGAATTATTTTAATACTATCTTCAACTTCCTCTAGGTAGATTTCTTTCGTTTTAATTCTATAATAAACAGGATAAAACATATTTGGTCTATCTTGCCTCCGTGAATTTGAACCTCTTTTCCGTAAACCTTGCAATCTGTATTTTCCGATTTTATCCTCATATTTATACTCGGACAATTGATTTTCAGATAAAGGCAAACCTGTTGAAATAAATAAATCTGATTTTTGATATACAAATAAATATTCGTGTGCTTTTGCTATGTGAGATGAGTCGCTTCGTCCTGCAATATTATTTACCAATGTAATATTCGCTACAAAATTCTCCTCCCCAAATATCTCATCACAAAGCAATTTTAAATTAGCTTGTTCGTTATCGTCTATCGAAATAAAAATAACGCCGTCTTTGCTCAACAAATCTCTTGCCAGCAAAAGGCGTGGATACATAAATGCCAGCCAGCCACTGTGGCTTTTCTTGCTCTTGAAACTAAAATCCATTCTCGCAAAATCCTCTTCGCCCAAATTATACATCCCTAAAACTTCGGCTTCTTCTTTGTCAAATTTATCGGGATAAACAAATTGGTCGCTAGTGGTATTGTAAGGCGGATCGATATAAATACACTTTATCTTTTCGGTATAATGGCTTTTCAGGATTTTTAGACTTTCCAAATTATCGCCTTTTAAAACCAGATTTTCTGTAGTGTCAAAATTTTTAGAAAGCGTTTGGTTTACCTTAAATTCTTTTTCGGTTTTTTGGGCATATTTGGCTCGAGCAAAATTTCTTCCTACAAAATTTAAACCATAACCGTTTACTTTTTCATCAACAGGCAAACCTGCTAAAGCCTTTAATTCATTGATATTTATTTCATTATCACGAATTATGGTTGGGTAATTTTCTCTTAAAAAATCCAATAATTTAGTATTGCTGTTGTCTTCATTTACAACCGTAAAACCATCCTGTATAAATTCTTCTTTGCGTGTCATAATTTATGCGTTGTTTATCAAACTCGCCAATTGCGTGCTGTTAATACGTTCTTTAAATGAAATTTTTACGTTCTCGTTTTTATAATGTTCATTGAGTGCTTCAAAATATTTTTTGGAGAAATCAATTTTTGCTTTTTCATCTTCTGAAACTTCAGTTATGGTGTCATAGCCTTTGCTTTCAACCACAAGAAACAGTTTATTACCTTCATTGGTTTTTATGGCATAGCAAAAATCAGGATTGTAATTTCCAAAAGGCGTTTTGATTTTTAGCTGTGGTAATTTCCCAAAAACTTCAATGCTGTCAATATTCGGATCGGTTTCAATAATATCAATTTCAAACTGGCTGTCGAACTCTATCACTTCTTCAAAAACCCATTTTTCTTTCAGCGAAAAATCGTTCTCGATTTCTTTTTGAAATTTGCCTACGCTTCCCGTTTCCAAATAGGTTTTTCCGTTTTCGGTCTTGAAAACATTCGGCAGAATACTTCCGCTGATGCCATCATATTTTACATTGGCTTTGAGTGTATTCATCATATTTTTATTGATGATTTTAACCATTTCTTTCAGTGCCTGTGCGGGATTATTGCACAGCATTTTGCTTTTAAAATCATTGGGCAAAGCATTGAAAATCTTTACTACAAAAGCAATCGGCGTTTTGGTTTTGTTGGATAAATTGCGGACAAATTCTAAATAATCAACCTTGCTTTTGTACGAAACGGTATCGGTTAATTTTTCGGTAATCGCATCATTTGCCCCTATTTTATTGATATTCAATTCGGCACGAATGGTTTGCAGTAAAATTTCGCCAATATCTAGCTTTTCAATTTCAGCTTTTATGTTTTGAATAAGTGTGTTTTCATTCTCTTCATCTAAAACATCCAAGACGTAAAAAGCATTTTTATTTATCGTATTCCAAAGATTTTGAAACTCCTGCAAATGCTTCGGTTTGATAAAAACTTTCTTTTTCTCTTTTTTATTTTCGCCCTTTTGGACAAATTCCCTAGCATCAAAAGCAAACAGATTTTCCAAGACTTTAGTTTGTGCCGGCGGTAAATTTTGGGCTTTAAGAATTACCGAAAAATCAGGCGATTTTTCATAAATTTTTTGTCCGTCAACAATCGCTTTTCGAACAATCATTTTGTTTTCTTTCAAAACATCATCTACCAAAGTTATTATGGTATCATCATCAAAATCTGATTTCTCTTTCAGCAGTTTTATCAATTCCTGCTCCGTAAATTGCTGTTCGGAAATAAAGAAAGAGTTGTTTAAAATTTCATTCTGAATGGCTTCTACAAAGCCTTGTTCTTTATTAGAAACCACAACATCAAGATTGTTGATTTTCCAAAATTCTTCTTGATTTTCGTTCAACGCTTTTAGCGTGTTGCGCTTCAAATCCTGATTGACGCAAATTCTCAAACCACGCCCGATTTGCTGTAATTTGGATATTTCGCTTCCTTGATTGGAAAGTTTGCAAATCGTGAAAACATTCGGATTGTCCCAGCCTTCCTGCAATGCCCAAATGGAAAAGATAAAACGAGTTGGACTTTCAAACGACAATAATTTCTTTTTGTCTTTCAGAATTTCATCTACTCCTGATTTTATTTTTTCGTCGGCATTTCCTTTATCTCCTGAAAAATAACCTTTGTGCACTTGCAAAACACCATTTTCATCAAAGTCATTTAGCAGGTATTTTTTATATGAATCTTCATCAGATAATTGACCACTAAAAACGGACCACTGCTTTTGGTATTCTTCTTCAAAAATGGTTTTGATTTTTGGGTTTTCGCCACGAAACAAGGAGGTATCGCTTTCGATAAAAAATAAAGTCAATGCTTTTATTCCCTGCTCAAACAAGGTTTTTTCTTTTTCAAAATGAATTTTTATCGTTTCTCTAATCATTGCCCGTAACGATTCATCCGACAAAGAATAATCGACTTTTTCAATCGTATCGTCATTTAAAACAATGCTGTCTTTGTTTATTTTCTTGATATTTTTACCATTAAAAATTCCTCCGACCCCTAAAGTTCTTTTGGCACAAATTCCGTTGGTTAATGTATTTACGATTGCCTTTTTGTTATCGATTGTAACAAGCGTATCAGTGTTTTCGACAACATCTTGCGTGTAAACCACAATTTTCTTTACCAGATTTTGTCTGAAAGACGATATGCTATCCAAAACATACCCTACATTGGAAAGTGGCAGACTATCTTTTTTTTTGGGGAATGTTGCTCCAAAACGCAAATAGTAATTATCAAAACCCTGAAAATATTTTTTGAACGCATCGCCTTCAAAACGATGCGGTTCGTCCATTATTACAATTGGATTTAAACGCTTCAAGCATTCTAAGTAGGACTTTGGAGGCTGTTGATTTTTTTGGAATAATTCGGGTGTGTTGATATCGTATTCCAACGGACGATTCAGAATATTGTCACGGCTGTTAAACGAACTTGGAGTCATTACCAAAACCGACAAATGCGAAGTACTGATGAATTGTTTTACAGCAGAAATGTTTCCGCCTTCATACACAAAAGTTTCAATTTCTTTCTCTCTTTCGTTGGCATAAAAACTTTTAAAATAGTCTTTGGTGTCTTCTAAATTGGTCTTTGTCCCTTCTCGAATAGGAACGGTTGGAATAAGAACGATAAATTTTTTGTAACCAAAATTTTTGTTGAGTTCAAAAATGGTTTTGATAAACGTGAAGGTTTTACCCGTTCCCGTTTCCATCATCACATCAATATTTTTGCTGTCCTGAACAGGAAAATTATATTTCTGCACGCTGTGATGTTCAGCAAACACATTGCTAAAAAATTTGCTTTGTCGCAAATTTTCAAAAAGGCTGATTATATTACTAATGCAGTCCTCTTGATAAGATTGTATTTCGTATTGAAATTGTTTTGCGGTCATATTGCGGTAAAAAGAGGCGTGAGCTAATTCCCCTACTTGTACCAGAAGCCCGACCAAAGGCGTAGAACAAAGCAAAAGGAACGCCCACGCTTTACCGTAGGCGTTTCCACTTCTACTTTCCCGTTCTACATTGAAAAATTGGTCGTATTTCTGGCAGGGAATTTTTAAAGCGAAACGCTAATATTTTATATTTCTATTTTTTTTCTTAAATATTCTTATACAATTATATTTTCTAAATTTTTCATTACAAAACAACATTAAACAAATTTAAACTTTAAACCTTTAAACTTTACTCCTCCTCAGCATGATGTGATTTAGAATACCCTCTCCATTTCTCGATACAATCTTTAAAATCCTGAGGCAATTCGGTATCAAAACGCATCATTTCTCCCGTAGTTGGATGCACAAAACCAAGTGTTTTGGCATGCAAAGCCTGACGAGGCAAAGCTTTGAAGCAGTTTTCGACAAACTGTTTGTATTTAGTAAATGTCGTCCCTTTCAAAATCAAGTGTCCACCGTAACGCTCATCATTAAAAAGCGGATGTCCAATGTGTTTCATGTGAGCACGAATTTGGTGCGTTCTTCCTGTCTCCAATTTACAGGAAACCAAAGTCACATACCCAAAACGCTCCAAAACTTTATAATGTGTAATTGCAGGCTTTCCTATCTCAGGATCGGCAAAAACAGCCATCTGCATACGGTCTTTCAGGTGACGCGCCAAGTTTCCTTCAATAGTTCCTTCGTCTTGGGCAACATTTCCCCAAACCATCGCAATATATTCCCTTTCAGATGTCTTGGCTTCAAATTGTTTGGCCAAATGCGTCATTGCAGCCTCGGTTTTCGCAATAACCAATAATCCAGAAGTATCCTTGTCTATTCGGTGAACCAATCCAGGACGCTCACTGCTGTTCATCGGCAAATTCTCAAAATGAAAAGCCAATGCATTCACCAAAGTCCCCGTGTAATTCCCATGACCAGGATGCACCACCAATCCAGGCGGTTTGTTGATCAGTAAAAGAGCGTCATCCTCATAAACAATGTCCAGCGGAATATCCTCCGGATCTACCCTGTTTTCAAATGGCGGATGCGACAACATAATCTGCACCACATCAAAGGGTTTCACCTTATAATTCGACTTTACAGTCGCATCATTCACGTAAATATTCCCGTCGGTGGCTGCGTTCTGAATCTTATTTCTCGTAGCATTTGGAATCAGACTCATCAAGTATTTGTCAATTCGCAAAATGGCCTGTCCTTTCGGAACCTCAAACCTGTAATGCTCAAACAACTCGTCGTCCAGTTCTTCTATTGGTTCATTATTTTTGTTCATTTGTTGTAGTCGTTTCTTCTTCTTTTGGAGCAGCGGTAGAATCTACCGGTGTTTCCTCTTGATAACTCTCTTTCCCGTCTCCTAAAACCAAATCAATTTTTGAAGCTTTCAAAACTCTGTCCCCTACTTTCAGGTTTCGCCCTTTATAACGCATTTCCAAGACCATGTCTTTTCCTAAATTCGGTACATAAGTAACAGTCCCTGCTTCAAGCCCCAAAGCTTTAAGCGTTGGTACCGCCTCACGGTAGGTTTTATCAATCAAATCAGGGATTCGAACAGACGAAAACCCAGAAGAATTTATTTTAATATATACTTTTCTACCTACTTTCACCATAGTTCCCGGCATTGGATCCTGCTCCACAACGCTGTATTTTGGGTAATCTCCCCTAAAATCAACACTGTCCAACAACTCATAATCCAAATCCAATTGATCTAGCTTATCCTCTACTTGTTCCTCGGTCAATTTTCTCAAATCGGGAACAGCAATTTCATGCCCGTGGTCGGTTGTAAAAGTCAACCAATGCATAAATAAATAACCCAAAACTGCAATAATCGCAAGTGCGGCCAACACTTGTCCAAAAAATACGCGACTAGTAAGATACTTTTTTAAGCTCATAAATATTTTTGTTTCCGGCAAAGATAAAATATTTCATTCCAAAAAAAATGATAATTTTGTTTAAGCCAAAAAATGAGATTAATCTCGTTTCCCTAAGCCAAGTCGAAGGGAGGAGCTATTTCCCGCTATTCGTTGCAAACGAAGTTCACTGAACTCCGCTTAAAATGAAAGATAAGTGAAGTAATCTTTTTATTTTTAAAGAAAAAATAAAAAGGATTTCCACTTCTATCGGGGCTAGGGCATCAGTTTCCTAAAGAAACTTTTGCAATTACGACAACAAAAACCACCCCGCCCGATGGGCACCCCTCCAGAGGAGGGGAAATCGAACGTATTCCCCTCCCTCGGAGGGGTGCCTGAAAGGCGGGGTGGTAAGTTTTCTAATTTTATAATATCACAACAATAAAACAATAAACAACAACATATGAAAAACATTGCCATCATCATGGGCGGCTATTCAAGCGAATACAAGATCTCTCTCATCAGCGGAAACGTAGTTTACAACTTCTTGGACAAAACCAAATTCAAAGCTTTCCGCATTCATATTTTTAAAGAAAAATGGGTTTATGTTGATGACAATGATACCGAATTCCCAATTGACAGAAATGATTTTTCGGTAAACATAAACGGAACCAAGCAAACGTTCGACTGCGTTTTCAATGCCATTCACGGAACTCCTGGCGAAGACGGATTGATGCAGGCTTATTTTGAATTGTTGAACATACCGCAAACTGCCTGCGATTATTACCAAGCTGCATTAACCTTTAACAAACGCGATTTATTGTCGGTTTTAAAACCATACGGAATCAAAACTGCCAATTCCTATTACCTAAACAAAGGCGACGCTATCAACACCGAAGAAATTGTAAACAAATTAGGTTTGCCTTGTTTTGTAAAACCAAACAAAGCCGGTTCCAGTTTTGGGATTTCAAAAGTAAAAACTGCAGAGGAATTGCCTATCGCTATTGAAGTAGCGTACAAAGAAGACAATGAAATTATCATAGAAAATTTCCTTGACGGTACCGAAGTTTCGGTTGGGGTAATCAATTACAAAGGAAAGATCACGGTTTTACCAATAACCGAAATCATTTCCGAAAATGATTTCTTCGATTATGAGGCAAAATACCAAGGAAAATCACAAGAAATCACTCCTGCCCGCCTTTCGGATGAGATGACGCAAAAAGTGGGAGAAATTGCAAAACGCGCCTACGAAGTGCTAAAAATGAAAGGATTCTCCCGTAGCGAATTCATCATTGTGGATGGTGAACCACATATGCTCGAAATGAACACCATTCCCGGCCTAACCACCGAAAGTTTAATTCCGCAACAAGCTAGAGCAGCAGGAATTTCATTGGAAGATTTATTCACAAATGCCATTGAATTGGCACTAAATTAAGTTGTTGATTTCTAATATTCTGAGTTTCTAAGTATCATATCTAACTCAGAATCTTAGTATCTTAAAAACTTAGAAACTCAAAAGAAAAATGAACAAAAACAGAATCGAAGCCTTTAGCGATGGTGTTATGGCCATAATTATCACAATTATGGTTTTGGAAATAAAAGCACCGGAACACGCGACATTAGAAAGTTTATTCCCTCTAATTCCCGTTTGCTTGAGCTATGTGCTAAGTTTTATCTATGTTGGAATTTATTGGAACAACCATCATCATATGTTTCAAGTGGTCAAAAAAATAGACGGTTCGGTACTGTGGTACAACACTATGCTTTTATTTTGGTTGTCCCTGATTCCATTTGCGACCAGTTGGATGGGAGAACAATCATTTGCGACAATTCCTATTGCCTGCTATGGTTTCATACTGTTAATGTGTGCCATCTCGTATATTACGCTTCAAAACAAAATTATAAAACTCGAAGGCAAAGAATCGGTTTTGCATCACGCGGTTAATAATGACAATAAAGGAAAATTATCAATGGTCTGTTACATTTCGGCTATTCCATTAGCCTTTGTTTCGCCCATCATTTCGGGAATACTCTATATTTTTGTAGCACTAATTTGGATTGTTCCTGACAAAAGAATTGAAAATCAAATCAATAAAATCTAAAATGAAAAAAGCCATATTCCCGGGATCTTTTGACCCAATTACTTTAGGTCACGAAGACATCATCAACAGAGGAATTTCATTATTTGATGAAATTGTGATTGCCATTGGTGTAAATCACGAAAAAAAATACATGTTCCCCCTCGAAGAAAGAAAACGTTTCATTGAAGAAACATTCAAAAACGAACCTAAAATAACCGTTATAACATACGAAGGACTAACCATCCACCTTTGCCACAAAATCAAAGCCGATTTTATCCTAAGAGGACTCCGCAACCCCGCCGACTTTGAGTTTGAAAAAGCCATTGCCCATACCAACAGACGATTGTCCAAAATAGAAACAGTCTTTTTATTGACTGCAGCGAGAACATCTTATATTAGTTCCAGCATCGTAAGAGACGTTATCCGTAATCACGGAGAATATGAAATGCTTGTTCCGGACGCAGTTAGAGTTAAATTACATAAGTAATAAAAAATCAAAAAAAAGTCAGCCCCGACAGTTTTTTGAAACCTGTCGGGGCTGAATTTAAATTGATAGCATAAAAATCACAAACTTGCAAAACCTACTAATTAAGTGTACTTTTGCAAGCAAAAAAAATCCTTTAAAATGAGCTTCGAAAGAGAATTAAATAAACGCAGCGGTTCCCAATGTGAATTATGCGCTGCTACCGAAAACCTGAAAGAATTACAATTATTACCTACTAGAAAAGGCGGATTGGACGAAAGTATTTTTGCTTGTTCAACTTGTATCGACCAAATCGAAAATCCAGGTCATGAAGACCTAAACCACTGGAGATGCCTAAACGACAGCATGTGGAGTGAACACATTCCTGTGCAGGTTGCCGCTTGGAGAATGTTGAGCCGTTTGCGCAAAAATGGTTGGCCGCAAGAACTTTTGGAACAAATGTACTTGGACGAAGAAACTTTAGAATGGGCACAAGCCACCGGCGAAGGAGAAGACGACGAAAACAAAATCGTTCACCGAGATGTAAACGGGGTAGTTTTATCGCAAGGTGATTCAGTAGTCCTAATTAAAGATTTAAAAGTAAAAGGATCAAGCATGGTTGCCAAACAAGGAACTGCTGTGCGTAACATTCGTTTAGATCACGAAAATGCTGAATATATTGAAGGAAAAGTGGATGGACAACAAATTGTAATTATTACGCAATACGTTAAGAAAATCTAATATTTCAAGTTTACATAAAAAAAGTCCTCGAAAATCGAGGACTTTTTTATTATCGGTATAATCTTTAGTCTTAATTCTAAAATCTTAATACTGACTAACTTTTTTGAAATAATTTTTCAATCTGCTCTCTTGATAAAGGCTCTGAAATATGGGTTAAACCAGCATCTTTGCTTGAAACCATAAACTGTACCATTGTTTTGTCAGAACTTGCAATATAGTGCAACCAAACAAAATTATTAGGTAATTCCAATTTCACATCATTCAAAGGGCTTGCGCTAAATCCACCTGAAATAATTTTGTAAAAACTTTGATAAGCATTGTCAACATTTTTAAAAGTAAAAGCTTTCAAAGCAGGTTCTTCATCTTCACTTTGAGCTGTTGTGTAAAAAAAGGTAAACTCATCACCTATTTTTTGAACATAAAAACTGTTATTTACTCTACCTAGTTTTTCAACTTGTACAGTTTCAAGAACTTTAATTTGGCTAAAACCAATAGAACTAATAAATAAAGCAACAATCGCAATAATTTTTCTCATAATATATTTGGGGTTAATAATACACTTAGTAGGTAAGCATTTACCAGCAAACATAATAATAAAAAAAGACAAGTTTTTTATAGCTCTATAATTTTATCAACAGGATTTTTTGCTTTTTGTTTGTAAATTAATACTAGAACTTTCCGAATTTTGAAATTCTAAATTTTAGACCATAGTTTTTTAAAAAATCATACTGAAATTTGTAAAATGGCTAACTACTCTTCTTTTTTGATAACTTTTCTTGCCACTTCAATCTTAAATTTCTTGCCTTTCATTTTTTCATCTTTGACATGATGAAGTAAATCCTTGACTTTATTATATTTTACAGCAGCAAAAGAAATAAAATCTTTCACTTCAATCAGTCCCAAATCTCCTTTTTCCAGTTTCCCTTTTTGAGAAAAAAAGCCGACGATATCTATTTTATTCAGCTTGTTTTTCTTTCCACCACTGATGTAAATAGTTTGAAACTCGGGAGGTTTTGGCAGTGTGGCTGCAGTTTCCACATCAAGCACCTCCATACCATAATCCAAGTAATCCATTTTTTTCTCGCTCTCGTGGGCAATCACATAGGCGGTTCCGGTAGCCTGCATACGTGCAGTACGACCGTTTCTATGAGTAAACTCATCCTCTTTCAAAGGCAGATGATAATGAATTACGTGTTTCATTTCGGGGATATCCAAACCACGAGCTGCCAAATCGGTAGTAATTAAATAACTCATACTTCCGTTTCGGAATTGAATTAAGGCTCTTTCTCGTTCTTCCTGATCCATCCCGCCGTGATAATAAACAGAATAAATTCCCTTTTCATTCAAAGTATCGCTGATCCTTTCGGCAGCGTCACGATGATTGCAAAAAACGATGGCCGATTGGGATTTTAACGAACATATCAAATTAAACAAACTTCCAAGTTTGTCTTTTTCTTTTGAAACCACCATTTTGGTAACCAAATTACTTTCCTCTTTTTCCTCCGTTGGAATGAAATCCAAAATCGTTGGATTTACAACTCGGGTATATTTTGGAATTTCAATATCTGATGTTGCCGAAACCAAAACTCGTTTATTGAGCTTAGACAGTTTTCCTATAATGAAAGACATTTGTTCATGGAATCCCAATTGAAGGGATTTATCAAACTCGTCCAAAATCAAAGTCTGAATTTTGTCCAAACGAAAAGTACCTTTATCGATATGATCCGCAATGCGACCAGGGGTTCCTATCAAAATTGCAGGCGGGTTACTCAGATTTCTTATTTCAGTATCAATTGAATGCCCTCCATAGCAAACATTCACTTTGTAATCAGTTCCCATTTTTTTCCAAACCTGCTCAATTTGTAAACCAAGCTCTCTTGACGGAACCAAAATCAGACATTGAACCGACAAAATTTCAGGCTGTAGCATTTCAAAAATTGGTAACAAGAATGCCAATGTTTTTCCCGAACCAGTTGGAGAAAGCAGTAAAACATTATTGTCATTTAGGATGACATCTTGTGCAACTTCTTGCATTTCGTTTAGGCTTTCGATACCTAAATTCAATAATATATTGTTTGAGTGGTGTTTCTTATTCATTTTGCAAAGGTAATCAAAAATAACACTTTGCTTTCGAGAGTAAATAGGAGTATTATAATATTGAAAATCGCTTCCAATTATTATGCCTTAATTAAAATCTGTAATGAAGGCAAAAGAACAAAAATATTTCCCTTTAGCCCTGATTGTAGCGGCATCCTTTTCCTTTTTAAAGAAAAAAGGAAAAGATACAGCGAAAAGCAGGATCCATGTTTACAAAAACACCTTATGTTTCTGCTCCAAAAAAATTTAGAAAGCCTCAGTAATTCTGAAATAAAAACCCCAATCCCCACGGCCTACTGCAACATCTATTCCTGCATTTACTTTTTGACCAGCTTTTTCAATTACCTGATAACGGGCACCAGCACCTATACTTGGTAAAGGCTTGCTCCAGGAAGCGCCGGAATTATACCAATCCCCAGCTGCTGCACCTTCTTCGGACTTTCTGTAGGCGATTCCAAGTCCGGCAAAACCAACATAGCCCCATTTTTTATAAAAATTATTCCGGAATTCAGATTGAACCGTATAAGTTTGATTTCCTCTGTATTCCCCTTGGGTATAACCTCTTAAATCCGTTTGCCCTATATAATCTTGCGATGCAAAAGGAACATCGCCAAAATTGGCTTTCATTGCGAACCGGCTGGCCAAAATTTTATGGTCTCCTAATTTTTTATAATGATTTACATATAGCATTGTTTTTATGAAATCATTGTCATTATCAAGCCATGAGGGGACAATTGAGAATCTTCCGTCTATAAAAATTCCAGAGCTAGGATTGTAGATACTGTTTCGGGTATCATAACTAATTGGCACTGACAATGAATTAATATTATTAGGTTGCACTACTTCACTACCATCTGGGAGTGAGACAGTCACATCAGACCGCATCATGAATCCTCCAATTCCTAAATAAAAATTTTCAAATACTCTTCTCTGTAAAGCAAAAGCAAACAAACCTCCCTTTGTGGTATATGGAGTTTCATAAACACCCGTAACTCCTCCAGTGCCGGCATCTTCAAAATCTTGAAATGCCTGAAAATTGTAATTAATATATCCTACAGCAGCAAGTATTCTCCACTGATCTTCCATTAAATAAAGACGCGTTCCCAGCATCATGTAATAAGAATCATTTGTAGCATAATTACCAATTGCCATAATCCTGGAAAGAGGTACTTTTTTTGAGTCATCTGCCTTAAAAAGTCCCATAGCTATTACCCCAATTCCGGCTCCTTGTGAACGGTCGTAAGTCAAGGTAGGCAATGGCATAAAAGCAAATTTCTTTTCTTTCTTTTTGATGGTATCTGATTTTTTCACAGTATCCAAAACACCAATTAACACTGTCGATGTCATTCCCTTTTTATGGAACGAAGGATTCTCATTTTTCGAAAATGAAAAGGCATAAAAAGTATAAGAGAGGAAAGCAAGGAGGGTGAGCGTTATTTTCATTCGAACTTAAATTTTGAATACCAATAAATGATAATTGTAAAAATTCAACTATCAAAAATAAGGATAAACAAATTTAAAAACGATTTTTTCTTAGACTAAAAATCACTAATAATCAAGCCTAAAGCGGCTCTATAGTGACTGAGGTTTTATTTAATCATTTTTTCTTCTTCAAACAGAAGCTTAATATTTTCATACGAATTTTGCAATGCAGCAGGGATTTCATTTGGTTTAAGCCAGGCCACTTTTTCAATTCCTTCTTCCAATTGTCCCTTTGGTGTACCTTCAAATGTAGATTGCATCTCAAACCAATGGGTAATCTTTAATCGGTACTTTCCGTTTCGTTTAAAGATGTGATAAGTCTTCTGAAGTTTTTTTACGACTTTTAATCCGTTTACACCGGTTTCCTCTTCCACTTCGCGCATCGCGGTTTCTTCAATTAACTCACCTTTATCGGTGCCACCTTTAGGCAAATCCCATTTTCCATTTCTAAAAATGAATAAGACTTCACCTTTTTTATTATATACCAATCCACCTCCAGCTTTATTGACAGCAATTTTAGCTTTCAAAGTTTTCATTATCACGCTTTCATCAGGATGATACAAATAAGCTTTCTTAATTTTATTCTGAAACATTTTCACAATAACCTGTTCAATATCAATACTGTCAAGCAAGAAAAGTTGAAAATCTGTCTCTTTTGAGATTTGATTTGTCAAAAAAAGTGGTTTGTCGTTAACAAAAACTTTATACATTTGTATTATGATTTTTAATAAAAATACAGCCGAAAAAACAGCCGAATTGCTTTTGCAAATAAATGCAATTAAATTGAATCCAGGAAATCCTTTTACATGGGCTTCCGGGTGGAAATCGCCTATCTATTGCGATAACCGTTTAATCCTCTCGTTTCCAGCGATAAGAAATTATGTTAGAGACGAATTTTCCAAAAATATCGAAAAACAATTTGGTAAACCAGACGTAATTGCCGGTGTAGCCACTGGAGCAATTGGTATAGGAATGCTAGTTGCAGAAAGTATGGGATTACCTTTTGTATATGTACGTCCTGAACCAAAAAAACACGGTCGCCAAAACCAAGTGGAAGGATTTTTGCAAAAAGGACAAAACGTAGTAATAATAGAAGATTTAATCAGTACTGGAAACAGTAGCTTGCTCGCCGTTGAAGGCTTACGGGAAGCAGGAGCAGTTATAAAAGGAATGGCAGCTATATTCACTTATGGTTTTGATGTTGCAGACCAAAACTTCAAAAATGCCAATATCGATTTATACACTTTGAGTAATTATCAAAACTTATTGAATTTGGCTGTTGCCAAAAAGTATGTTACCGAAGAAGAAGAGCAAACTTTAAGAGAATGGAATGTAAGTCCATCTACTTGGAATATTTAATATTCATTCTCATTTTAGGTAAATTACTTTAAACAAAACACAAAAAATAATGAACTTAGAAAGTCCAAAAGTTACAGTTGAAAAATCAAGCCAAGAATTATTTAATTTATTGAGTGATGTAAAAAACTTCGAAAAATTAATGCCGGACAATATCGCTAAGTTTGAAGTTACCGATGCAGACGCTTTTATTTTTGGATTAAAAGGAATGCCGGAAATCAAATTAAAGATGAAAGAAAAAGTGGCTCCAAACAAAATTGTTTTGGGTGCTGCAAGCGACAAAGTTCCATTTACATTGGTAGCAAACATCGATACGGTTTCAGAACAATCAAGCGCAGTAAAACTTGATTTTGAAGGCGAATTTAATGCAATGATGGCCATGATGGTGAAAGGTCCTATCAGCAAATTCATTGAAACCCTGGCAAACAACATGACAAAACTTTAATCAGTTATAATCAAAAAAGAAAGCCTTTTAGCAAAAACTAAAAGGCTTTTTTATTGCTATAAAATAAATTCAGACTTAGTAAAGCATTTGCACTTCTTTCAGATTGTATTCACAAACACTGTCATCTTCCAAAAGAATCTGCAGTTTTCCCATAGAAGAAACCCCTTTTATGATCCCCATAAAGTTGTCTTCATTTTCATTAGAAAAAGCCGCAGGAACTCCAATTTTAAATAATTCGCTGGTATATTCTTCCCATAAATCAAAAGCCTTTACAGCATAACTACCTATCATTTGCTCCATTTCTGCAATAATTCCAAACAAAATTTCTTCTTTATCAAAAAAACAATTGCAGATTAATGCCAATGAAGAGGCTCTTGGTAAATTCTCAAATTGCATCTGATTTACATTCAAACCCAAGCCTACAACTGAGTTTATAGCCCCTGTTCTTTTAATACTATTTTCAATCAGTATGCCACCAATTTTCTTATTGGCTGACATAATGTCGTTAGGCCATTTCACACTTAATTCAGGGATATTGTATTTTTTCAACGTCCTGATTACCGCCAACGAAACGACTACATTTAGATTAAAAACGGACTCACTATCAAACAAAAAATCCTTAATCAAAACACTCATTATTAGATTTTTACCAGACTCAGAATCCCACTTTGCCCCCATTTGCCCCTTCCCTTTCAATTGATTCTCGGCGGTGACAACAGTAAAATTTTGAACCTCTTGCTTGTTCGATAAACCTTTTAGAAGTTCATTTGTAGAATCTATGGCATCGAGTTTGATTAGCTTCATGTATACTTTTTTTTGGTAAAACATAATTTAATATTATGTTAAGGTTCAAAATTAATCACAAAAAATGGTAACTTTACAAACTTATACAAAAAAATAAATGACGAAAAAGACTATAAACAACGATGTTCTACTAGCAAACATCATAAAAGGAATAGAAGAAGTAAAAGGAAGTGATATCGATATTTTAGATTTAAGAGAAATAGACACAGCCGTTTGTGACTATTTTGTCATCTGCAACGGTAATTCAAACACTCAAGTGAATGCCATCGTCAATTCTATTCAAAAAACAGTTTCTAAAGATTTAAAAGACAAACCTTGGCATGTTGAAGGTTCTGATGTTGCCGAATGGGTACTAATGGATTACGTTCACATTGTAGTTCATGTATTTCAAAAACACATTCGTGAATACTACAACATTGAAAGCCTTTGGGGTGATGCCAAAATCACTAAAATTGAAAACAAATATTAAAGAAATAACATTCTGTAATGGCTAAAGAAAATAATCAAAATCCAAATAAATTCAGGGTAAGTCCTTGGTTAGTCTACACTGCTATACTATTAATTTTCCTAGCAATAAGTTTTTTAACTGGTGGATCTAACTTTCACGAACCTGCTCAATTAACTTCTTCCAAATTCAATTCTTATTTAGAAAAAGGACAAATCGAAAAAGTAATTATTTACAATAAAAACGAAGCAGAAGTTTATTTAAGCGAGAAAGCTTTAAGCGACCCTCAACATAAAAACGTAGCAAAAGACGTGCTGGGTAACACAAACAAAGGCCCTCATTACACATTTGACATTGGTAACGACCAAATTTTTCAGACTAAGCTAGAAAAAGCCGTTTCTGAAGGAAAATTAAAAGATTATGATTTCAAACAAAAAAGCAATTGGACTGATCTTTTTGTAAGTCTATTACCAATAATCATCATTATTGGTGTTTGGATTTTCATCATGCGAAAAATGTCTGGTGGTCCAGGTGGCGGAGGCGGACAGATTTTCAACATCGGAAAATCTAAAGCGAAACTTTTTGATGAAAAAACAGATATCAAGACTACATTCAAAGATGTAGCCGGCTTGGAAGGTGCCAAAGAAGAAATACAAGAAATTGTAGAATTCCTTAAAAACCCTGAAAAGTACACCAATTTAGGAGGTAAAATCCCTAAAGGAGCTTTACTTGTAGGTCCTCCTGGAACTGGTAAAACATTATTGGCAAAAGCTGTAGCTGGCGAAGCACAAGTTCCGTTCTTCTCTTTATCAGGTTCTGATTTTGTTGAAATGTTCGTTGGTGTTGGTGCATCAAGAGTACGTGATCTTTTCAAACAAGCCAAAGAAAAATCACCTGCCATCATTTTTATTGACGAAATTGATGCCGTAGGTAGAGCCAGAGGAAAAAGCAATATGTCCGGCGGTAATGACGAAAGAGAAAACACATTAAACCAATTATTGACCGAAATGGACGGCTTCGGAACCAATTCAAATGTAATTGTTTTAGCTGCGACAAACAGAGCCGATGTTTTGGACAAAGCCTTAATGCGTGCTGGTCGTTTTGACAGACAGATTTTTGTTGACTTACCGGATATTCGTGAGAGAGCTGAAATTTTCGAAGTACATCTTGCTCCATTGAAAAAAGTAGAAGGATTAGACATTGATTTCTTAGCCAAACAAACACCAGGTTTTTCCGGTGCCGATATTGCCAATGTATGCAACGAAGCCGCATTAATTGCTGCCAGAAATAACAAAGAAGCTGTTGACAAACAAGATTTCCTTGATGCAGTTGACCGTATCATAGGAGGACTTGAAAAGAAAAATAAAATCATCACTCCTGAAGAAAAGAGAGCTATCGCTATTCACGAAGCTGGACACGCAACAGTAAGTTGGATGTTGGAACATGCTGCTCCGCTAATCAAAGTAACCATTGTTCCTCGTGGACAAAGCCTTGGAGCCGCATGGTATCTACCAGAAGAGCGTTTAATTGTTCGTACAGACCAAATGCTTGACGAGATGTGTGCTACTATGGGAGGTAGAGCTGCCGAAAAAGTAACTTTTGACAGAATATCAACCGGAGCTTTAAGCGATTTGGAAAAAGTTACAAAACAAGCCCGTGCTATGGTTACTGTTTACGGCTTAAATGACAAAATCGGTAATGTAACTTATTACGATTCAAGCGGACAAAGTGAATACAGTTTTTCTAAACCATATTCTGATGAAACTGCTAAAGTAATTGACAAAGAAATTTCAGATCTTATCGAAAAACAATACCAAAGAGCGATAACTATTCTGGAAGAAAACAAAGACAAATTAGAACAGTTAGCTTCAATCCTAATCGAAAAAGAAGTTATTTTCAAAGACGATTTGGAAGCCATTTTTGGAAAAAGAAGTTTTGACAAAAACCTAGGTGAAGTAGTGTCGTAATTACTAAATAAACACAAATAATTAAAATCTTAATTCAAAACCCTGTTTTGAATTAAGATTTTTTTATCTTTGAACGTTTTCAAGTAACACAGAACGATTATTAACAAATTATGAATCTTTTTAAAAAATTATTTGGTTCAAACGATCCCGCTTCAGATGAAGCAAAAAGCGGTCATTCAGACAAACCAAATCCAGATATTAATTCTCCTATGGACGAGCAATTTGTCTATAATTTCAAAAAAAATGGGGGTAAATTTTTATACTGCGAAAACTCAAATGAAGTAAAAGAACAATTTGAAAATATACTTGAAGAAAACGATTGGTTTGAATGTGAAGCTTTATGTTACGAACCAAAATTATTTCCTTTATTGGATGAAAACAAACTCATTTACGGTCAAAACATAAATCCTAAATTTTTATTATCAAGCTGCGAAAATCTGGTTGCCGAAGAAGGTTCTATTTTATTTTCATCAAATCAGATCAAGCAAAAAAAACCAAATGATTTACCTACAAACATCATTATTCTTGCCAAAACAAGCCAAATAGTTGAAGGTAAAAGCGATGGCCTTAGTGCAATAAGACGAAAATACTTGACGGAATACCCTACCAATATCACAACAATAAAATATTTTGAAAAAGCAAAAGAGGAAGATTTTACGCAATACGGAAGTTCTGCCAAAAATTTATATTTATTGCTTTTAGAAGATCTTTAAAATGAATGAAACTCTAAAAAGATCGATATCCGGGGCTCTATATATTTTATTACTCATAGCTTCAATACAATACTCAATAGAAACTTTTTTCATTCTATTCGGAGTTTTTTTATTGATAGCGGTAATGGAATTTTGCAATTTAGTTCACTTAAACAAAATTACCCCTATTATAATTGCCAATGTATTTTATTTGCTTTTTTTCAAAATTGCAGTAGCCACAAAAGTTGATGGGATTTTTTACATTTTACGCTACAGCAAAAATTTTGATTTAGCAGTACTTTTTCTATCCCTGATCGTTTCCCTAAAATGTATTGTGTTCTTATTTGATAACAAAAATCTAAAGGTAGATACCTTTTCTAAATTTGCTTATCTAATAGGATACATCATCTTACCCTTTATCATTATTACCAAAATACCTTTCGGAATAAAAGGATACAATCCAAATATTCTGATTAGCATTTTCATTTTAATCTGGACCAATGACACTTTTGCCTATTTAGTTGGTAAAACCTTTGGTAAGCACAAATTATTTGAAAGAATTTCTCCCAAAAAAACTATCGAAGGCTTTTTGGGTGGAATTGGATTCTCTTTAATTGCCAGTTATTTTATCTCAAAATATTTTTTACAACTTCCAGAAAAGAACACTTACATTTGGATCATAATTGCTTTAATAGTAGGTATTTTTGGAACAATAGGCGATTTGGTCGAATCTAAATTCAAACGAATTTCAGAAAAAAAAGACAGTGGAAACATAATGCCTGGTCATGGAGGCATTCTAGATCGACTAGATAGTGTTATCTTTGTCGCACCAATAATATTTTTATTTTATCAAATTTTAAGTTATGTTTCATAAAGAAGGAACTCAAAGTATTTTACTAGGAACTGTTTTTACCGCTGTTGTTTGTTTAGTAGCTGATCATTTCATTCAGACAGAATGGATTAAAATGACTATTGAAATAATAGCTCTATTGCTATTAATTATCATTTTACAATTTTTCAGAAACCCAAAACGTACAGTAGAAATAAACGAAAATCATATTCTTGCTCCTGTTGATGGAAAAGTTGTTGTCATAGAAGAAGTATTTGAGAGTGAGTATTTTAAAGACAAAAGAATTCAGATTTCAATATTTATGTCTCCTATAAATGTTCACGTAACTCGTTATGCTATAAGCGGAATTGTAAAATTCAGTAAATATCACCCAGGTAAATTTTTAGTTGCTTGGCATCCAAAAGCAAGTGAAGAAAATGAAAGAACTACAATTGTAGTAGAAAACAATACTTTCGGCGCTATATTGTACCGTCAAATTGCTGGTGCATTAGCCAAACGTATTGTAAATTATGCGAAAGAAGGAATGCAGGTTGTACAAGGTACCGATGCTGGTTTTATTAAATTTGGTTCAAGAGTAGATATATTTTTACCTTTAGGTACTCCAATAAATGTGGAATTAAACCAAAAAGCAATTGGAGGGAAAACAATAATTGCAATTAAATCTTAATGACCGGAAAAGATTTAGATAAAAAATTTAAAGAAGCCGTTGAAATTGCTTCCGCTATGACACAAGCATCTCTACCACAAGATGTCCAGTTACGCCTTTATGCCTTTTATAAGCACGCGACATTTGACAAATCCAAATTTAGTGTTTCGGACAATTCTGACCTAAGAAATGCGTTCAAAACTAATGCCTGGATTCAAATAAGCCATCTTACTAAAGAAGAAGCAAAAAGACAATATATTGAACTAATTCATTCCTTGACAAAAAAGTAATTACTCTATATTCTGATGAAAAAGAAGACTTATATAGCAGCTTATTTACTCTTCATTTCGGTTTTAATTTCATGTAATGATAAAAAAATGACCGAAGTTGTAGAAGTACCACTTCCAACTGTACAGGAAAAAGTAAAAATAGGCAATCCAGATGACCTAAAAGCTGAAGAAGGTCCATTTAAAATGGAAAAACTTCCTTTTGGATATGATGCATTATCGCCAAATTTATCAGCTTTGACGATGGAATCGCATTATAGAAATTATTTGTATTACACCAACAGCTTAAACAAAACGATTGTTGGAACCGACAAAGAAAATCTCAGCATTGAAGACATCTTAACCAAATTGGATATTAACGATGCTGCCCTTCGAAATAATGCCGGCGGATATTACAACCATAGTTTATACTTTAGATGTATATCTCCAAAAGCGGGAGGTGAACCAATAGACACATTAGCATCAAAAATCACAAAAGATTTTGGCTCTTTTTCCAATTTCAAAACAGTATTTAAAGACGCCGCAAATAAACAATTTGGCTCAGGATGGGTTTGGTTAATAGTTGACAAAACAGGAGTTCTTCAATTATCAACAACACAAGACCAAGACAATCCGCTAATGACATACGCACCGGTTGTTGGATTTCATGGTACACCAATTTTAGGAATTGATCTTTGGGAACACGCCTATTTTATGGATTACCAATACAAAAAGAAAAAATATATCGATGATTTTTTCGATATAATAAACTGGGAAAAAGTTAACGAAAACTATAAGGGAACTTTCAAAAAATAAGAAACAAAAAAAGCTGATACCTTAAAAAATATCAGCTTTTTTATTTCTTTTCATCTTAGTTAATCCAACTGGTAAATAAATGATTCCAAAGGATGAATTGTTATTGAAGCTTTTCCTTCGCCATTTGAAACCTGCAACTGAACGGCATTTTTTCCATACAATTGATCATTTAGTACATAAGTTCCATCTTTCAAATTCCATTTATTGACAATATCTGATGGAATTTTCAATTCAAAACTATTTGTTGATTCAGAAGAAAAATTAGTAATAACAATTAATTTTTGCTTATCCGACCAACGAACAAAAGAATACAAATGATTAGGATCATATCCAAGACCCGCATGACGGTTTACTTCCTGAAGATCTTGAAATTGCCCCATTACTCCTGAGCTTTTAGCAGAAAAATTGAGCAATCTTTTATAAAAATCACGCAAGTCTTTTTCGCTTTGCGACAATTTCCCTCCATCAAATGCGCCATCATTCATCCATCGTTGATGATTTGGAACGCCTACATAATCAAAAATAGATGTTCTTGAATGGGATCCAAATCCACCATTCTCATTTCCGGCCTCTCCTACTTCCTGTCCAAAATAAATCATAATAGGTGCCGAAGTTATCATCGCCGAAACAACCATCATTGGTTTTCCTTTCTCGGGAGAACCTGCAAATTCAGGACTTGCCAATCTCTGTTCGTCATGATTATCCAAGAACTTCAACATGTGTACATCAATATCGGCTAGACCGCTTTGAATGTACGAAAGTCCGTCCGGTGGTGTTTTTCCCTGAATGATATCTTTTAATTTATCATACGTTTCTACCTTATCATACAAATAATCCATTTTTCCCAAATGAATATAATTACGATATTCTTTAGGATTATATACTTCAGCCATTAGGAAAGCATCCGGGTTCGCATTTTTTATAGAGGAGTTCATATAGCTCCAAAATTCATACGGAACCATTTCGGCCATATCGTATCTAAAACCATCAACTCCTTTGGCAATCCAATACAGAGCAATGTCCCTAAATTTAATCCAAGAACTAGGTACGCTTTTATCTTTCCAAAAATCATAATGTTCTTTATAGGATAACTTGTCATAACCTGAAGGCAATTCAGGGAAATCTTTTGAACCATCAGGGCGAATACCATAATTTACCTTAACCGTTTCGTACCAATCGTTTTTATCAGGCTTAGCCAATCGCGAACCATTTCCTGTCCATTTTGCTGGATTTTCTTCGAATTTACCATCAATAAGCGGATTCGATTCCCCATTTAAAGGTCTGTCTCCATCAGGCAACTGAAAAGGAGTGTTGGGTATGTAATAAAAATTATTGTCTCTTTTGTATTCTACAGTAACATCGTCATCTGCACCAAAATCCCTCACTCCTTTCGGATTACTTTTCCCTTCATATTTTCGGGCAATGTGATTGGGAACAATATCGATAATCACTTTTAGATTTGCCTTGTGTGTTCTTTGTATTAAGGCTTCAAATTCTTCTAAACGTTTGGCTGGATTCACTGCCAAATCAGGATTAACATTGTAATAATCCTTCACAGCATATGGAGAACCTGCTCTTCCCTTTACCACTTCCGGATCATCATTTGAAACTCCAATTGCGGTATAATCTCTTATGACTGCATGGTGCGGAACACCTGTGTACCAAATATGTGTAACACCCAAATCTTTTATTTCATGAAGAGCTTTATCTGTAAAATCATTAAATTTTCCAACTCCATTTTCTTCAATAGTTCCCCATGGCTTATTCGTTGTGTTTTTGTTACCAAATAATCGGGTAAAAACTTGATAAACAACGGCTTTATTATCAGAAACTGTTTCTTTCTTTTGTACACTCATTTTAACATCTTTAGTTTTACAGGCAGTAGCCATAAGCAAAACACTTATTCCTGCTATTACTATTTTTTTTGCAATCATTTTTTTAAATTATAAAAAATTAAAAATATACAACTGATACTATAACTACGTTCGGTATCAATCCATAAATTTAGCTCTTTTTTCAAAAAAACAATCGTACTAACCAGCCCATCACAACTGATTTTCAGATTAAAAAACCACTACAACGTAATAGCTAATTCATTTGTTTATAAATATTTTTTAAAAAATTTATTCCCGTATTTCAAATATAGGCTATTATAAATAAATCCTAATATTTAAAGGGTTTACTTCATTTTTCATAAATTTACAAAAAAATTAAAACCATTGAAGAAATCTTTAAATTTCATTATCTACAGCTTAGTATTGCTTTGTGCTAATCTAATAATAGCGCAGGCTCCCAAAAAAATATTAATTGAACATTCTGATTTTGCGGATGTTGATGAAATCAAATTCCCTGACGCACTTTTACTAACCGGAAACGTAAAAGTTAATCATGATGGCGTGGTTTTAACCTGTAACAAAGCTTATTTTTTTAAAAAAGAAAATTACTTAAAAGCCTTCGGAAATGTACAGTTAGTGCAAGGTGATACTTTATATTTGAACAGTGATTATGCTGAATACAGTGGTCAACTAAAAAAAGCTTTTGCAACGGGAAAAGCGGTCATGAGTTCACCCGATACAACTCTAGCTACCGACACGATTAATTTTGATCGAAATACTCAGGAGGTTTTTTATAACACTCAAGGAACGATTATCAACAAAGACAATACTTTAAAGAGTAAATCCGGAAGATATTATGTAGCACAGAAAAAATTCCAGTTCTTAACTGCAGTTACACTTACCAATAAATCATACGAAATCAAATCTAATCATCTTGATTATTTCAGTAATTCGGGGCACTCTTATCTTTTTGGTCCATCAACTATAACCAGTAAAACCAATTATATTTATACAGAAAAAGGGTTTTACGATACCAAAAAAAATCTCGCTCATTTTCTAGACAAATCCTATATCAAATATGATGACCGACTAATAAAGGGTGATAGTTTATATTATGATCGAAACAAAGAATTTGCTTCTGCTACAAGAAATGTAAAAATAACCGACTCCATCAATCGCGGGGTTGTACGAGGGCACTATGCCGAATTATACAAAAACAAGGACTCGATGTTCGTAACCAAAAGAGCATTAGCTGTCAATTTTGTAGATAACGACTCGGTATATATTCATGGTAAAAGACTCTTAGTTACCGGTAAAGAAGGAAACAGGATTATCCGGGCATTCAATAATGTTCGTTTCTACAAAACAGATATGAGTGGAAAATGCGACTCTATACATTCCAGCACCAAATTAGGCTTAACAAAATTGATTGGAAACCCTATATTATGGAATGGTGACAGCCAAATCACAGGTGATCTGATGCATCTTATCGCTGATAAAAAAACACAGAAACTGGATTCACTCAAAGTCCTCAATAACACTTTCATTGTCTCGAAGGATACCCTCGGAACCGGATTTAATCAAGTAAAGGGACTAAATCTATTTGGAAAATTCAAAGATGGAAAACTTCACGATGTTGATATCATAAAAAATGCGGAAGTAATTTATTATATGCGGAATGACAATCACGAACTCATTGGTATCAACAAAAATGTGAGTAGCAAAATCAATATTCTTTTTGACAAAAACGCAATAGAAGATATCACATTTTTCCACCAAGTTGACGGAACTATTTATCCTGAAGCCGAATTACCTGAAAATGGAAGAACGCTGAGGGGACTCAAATGGCGCGGTGATGAACGGATAATGACCAAAGATGACGTTTTTAGCAAAGAAGAAAATGATGAGGAACAAAAAGTTCAGGAAGCAACTGAAAAAGACAAAGCTAAAAAAGCTACTCCAATGAAAATCCGAAAGGAAACTTTGAATTATGATAAGAAGAAAAAAAAGATTTGAGATTGCAGATTTCAGAATATAGAATTTGAAACAAATTCCATATCCTAAACTTTTAAACTTTTAAACTCTTAAACATTTAAACAATTAAACTTTTAAAAAGTGAACCCCAATTTCATAAAATACCAAGCACAAACTTCTCCTTATCCTTTAGGCATGGAGGTCTCACATGCTATTGGCTCTTATATTTTTGATACAAATGATAAAAAATACCTGGACTTTGTAGCAGGTGTTTCGGCTTGCACATTAGGACATCAAAACAAAAGAGTAAATGATGCAATAAAAGATCAATTGGACAAATATTCACATGTCATGGTTTATGGAGAATATTCACAAAGCCCTGCGGTAGAATATTGCAAACTGATGGCTTCACTTCTCCCCGCCCCCTTAGACAAAACTTATTTGGTCAATTCGGGTACTGAAGCTATTGAAGGAGCCTTAAAACTAGCCAAAAGAACCACAGGAAGAAGTCAATTGATTTCATGTCACAATGCCTATCATGGTAATACAATGGGCTCCATGAGTGTTATGGGATATGAAGAGCGCAAACAAGCTTTTCGTCCATTGCTTCCGGACATTGATTTTATAACCTTCAACAACGAAGCCGATTTACAAAAAATCACAACTAAAACAGCAGGAATCTTGTTGGAAACCATTCAAGGAGGAGCTGGTTTTATTGAACCCCATAACAATTTCCTGAAAAAAGTAAGAGCTCGTTGTAACGAAGTAGGCGCTATAATGATACTAGACGAAATCCAACCGGGTTTTGGAAGAACAGGCAAACTTTTCGGGTTTCAAAATTACGATGTCATACCAGATATTGTTGTTATGGGAAAAGGAATGGGCGGAGGAATGCCGGTAGGAGCTTTCACAGCTTCATCAGCAATGATGGATTTGCTAACCGAAAACCCAAAATTGGGTCACATCACCACTTTTGGAGGGCACCCTGTCATTGCGTCAGCTTGTCTGGCTACTTTGAAAGAATTAACTGAGACCAGTATCATGGCTGACACTTTAGAGAAAGAAAAACTCTTCAGATCACTTTTGGTACATCCTTTGATTAAAGAAATAAGAGGAAGAGGATTGATGCTTGCCGCCATGACGGAGAGTGCAGACATCACAAATGAAGTGATCCTAAAATGTCAAGACAAAGGTTTGATTCTATTTTGGCTACTTTTTGAAGGATGCGCAATTAGAATAACACCACCTCTAACAATTTCAGAAGAAGAAATTAGAGAAGGCTGTGCAATAATTCTCGAAGTAATGAATGAGATGATGATTTAAGATTTTTGATTGCAGATTTTAGAATTTAGATTTATATTTAAGCATTGATATTGCCATTGAAATTGATTTTTGACATTGACATTGAAAAATCTGTTAATTAAATTGTTCACAACAAATAGAATTCTTCCTCACATCAACAATACGTTTTCCTAATTTTATTATAGGATAATTTAAAAACACACAGTATGCAATTAAGCAACGAAGAAGAAGAGTATAACTTATCCCTATCCAAATTTGAGTCCATGTTGAAAACCAACAAAGTACTCTTTTTTGACTCCGAAGAATTTGAAGAAATCATTCTTCATTACCTCGATATGGGCAAGACAGCATTGGCCAAAAAAGCATTAAAACTAGCACTGGAACAACACCCTAGATCCAGCGGACTAAAATTAGTCCAAGTAGAAATGCTTATTTACGAAGACAAACTTGAGATAGCCGAAAAACTATTGAATGAGTTGTATGCCATTGAACCTACAAACGAAGAAATTTACATCCAAAAAGCCAACATTTGTTCCAAAAGAGACCAACATGAAAAAGCGGTCGAAATGCTTAAGATTGCTCTAGAATACACAGATGACTATGCCGATGTTTACAACTTAATTGGTATGGAATATCTTTTTATGGACAATCTTGAAATGGCCAAAGAAAGCTTTATCAAATGCTTGGAAGAAGATATTGAAGATCAATCAGCCTTATACAATGTAGTTTATTGTTATGAATTTTTGGATCAAAACCAAGAAGCCATTGCTTATCTAAACAAGTATATTGACAAAAACCCTTACAGCGAAATCGCCTGGCATCAATTGGGACGTTTGTACTATGGTGTAAAAGAATATGAAAGTGCGATACGTGCTTTTGACTACGCGACACTTATTGACGAAGAATTCCTAGGTGCTTTTATGGAAAAAGCAAAAGCATTGGAACGTTTAAAAAAATATGAACTTGCCATTGAAAGTTATAACAGAACCATCGAATTGGACGACGCCACTTCCTATGCTTTGCTTCGAATAGGAAAATGTTACGAAAAATTAGGCAACAAAGTTTTGGCGCTAAAATATTTCAACAAGACGGTACACGAAGACCCTCTTTTGGACAAAGGCTGGATCGCAATCACCGATTTTTATGTTCGCCAAAAAAACTACCAAAAAGCGTTGTTTTTTGTCAACAAAGCACTAGCGATAGACAATCAAAACAAATTGTATTGGAAACGTTTTGCTGCCATCAACAAACAAATGAACCTTTTTGAAGAAGCCGAATATGGATTCAGAAAAGCGGTAGAATTTGGAGATTATCAACTTGACACTTGGCTGTTCTGGGTTGATATTTTGCAATTCTTAGGTGAATTCGAAAGCGCCATCCAAACGCTATTGCAAGCCTCTGAATATTTCCCTGAAGAATACGAAGTTGAATATCGTTTAGCAGGATTATATTTTATGATTTCAGACAATATTAAAGCAAAATTCCACTTGAGCAATGCTTTGCGTTTGAATTACGACAATCACATCTTGCTGGAAGAATTATTTCCTGTTGTTTGGGAGAAAAAAATGGTGAGAAATTATATTGACAAACATAAAAAACAATAATGATTGAAGTTTTAAGAAAACGTTTTGGTCTATTGGGCCGCAATATTAGTTACTCCTTTTCAAAAGGATATTTTACAGAAAAATTCAGCAAAGAGCATTTTGAAGGTTGCTCTTATGAAAATTTCGATATTCCGGAAATCAGTCATTTTACAGAACTAAAAGAAAACAACACGGATCTTAACGGGCTGAATGTAACTATTCCTTACAAAGAGGCAGTAATTCCTTTTCTTGATAAATTATCAAAAAACGCAGCCCAAATTGGAGCTGTAAACACCATTAAATTCACAAAAAAAGGAAAACTAAAAGGCTATAATACTGATTACTACGGATTCAAAAAATCATTAGAACCGCTATTACAACCACACCATAAAAAAGCGCTTATACTAGGTACAGGCGGAGCGTCCAAAGGTGTTGCTTTTGCTTTGGATCAATTAGATATAGCTTACACCTTTGTATCCAGGGAATCAAAGCCAAATTGCATTGATTATAGCCTTATCAATGCTACTACCTTTGACAATTACCAAATCATAATCAATTGTACACCGGTGGGAACAAGTCCAAATGTGCATTTATTCCCCCTTATTCCCTACGAATATTTTACCGAAAAACACATTGCCTACGATTTAATTTACAATCCGGCAGAAACACAATTTCTAAGCAAAGCCAAAGTACAAGACGCCCAAATAAAAAATGGTTTGGATATGCTTATTTTTCAGGCGGAAAAGGCTTGGAAAATTTGGAATAAATAGAAAATATCAAAAACAAATAAAAATCTTTAGTCCTGCTTCGGCGGGACTTTTTTTATTTTCTCCTTCCTAAAAACAATATACAACAAACTAGAAACAATACAAATTACACCCAAAAAGAAAGAATTATCCTTAAAACAAAACTATTAACCAAAGTTTTATTTTGTATTTTGGCGCACCTTTAGTATCTTTCGCTAGTAAAAAAATAGAAACCTTAAACATTTACAAAATGTTAGAAGAAAAGAACGATAGCCTGTCTCTTCAAGAAAATGAGATAGATGGAAAAACAGCCAATGAATTGCAAGAAACAATTCAATCAGAAGTGAATGCAACAATTGAAAACGAAATCAGTTCTCCAGTTGCAGAGGAAAACACAGTAAATCCTATTTCTGAATCAGCAATTTTGAATCAAGATGAAGAAAGTGAAAAACAGAATGTAATTGATGCAATTGCTGAGACAAATGCTGAAGAAAGTGAAGACGAAACATTAAAAGAGCGTCACGATATCCCGATGCTTAATTACGAGGCATTACCTATGGATGAACTTGTAAATGAATTGAAAAATTTAGTTACAAATGAAAAGGTGATGTCTATAAAAGAGCATGTTGAAGAAATCAAAAAAGCTTTTTTAGCCAAATACAATCATCTCATTGAAGAAAAAAGAGAGGAATTCAATCATGAAAATCAAGATCCAAACGAAGAATTCCAATATCATTCTCCGCTAAAAACAAAATTCGATCAGTATTATACTATCTACAAAGACAATAAAAATGCTCACTTTAAAAGTTTGCAATCCAACTTAAAATCAAACCTTGAAGTACGATTAGCTATTGTAGAAGAACTTAAAGAACTGATCAATCCGCAAGCAAACATCAAAGACACTTTAAATCATTTTAATGAATTAAGAGAAAGATGGAAAAATGCCGGAGCTATTCCAAAAGACAAATACAATCACGTTTGGAACAACTATCATTTTCACGTAGAAAATTTCTATGATTATTTGCACTTGGACAGAGAAGCAAGAGATATTGATTTCAAATACAATTTGGAACAAAAACAAAAAATAATAGCACGCGTTGAGGAATTGCTAAATGAAGTAGACATCAACAAAGCTTTCAGAGAACTTCAGGATTTACACCGCATTTGGAAAGAAGACATTGGTCCTGTTTCCAGAGAATACCGTGATGAAATTTGGAACCAATTTAGCGAACTGACTAAAAAAATGCACGATAAACGTGAATTAATGTTTGAAAAGCTAAGAGGAACTGAGATTGAAAATTTAGAAAAGAAAAAAGAAATTATTGCCAAAATTGAAGTTTTAGCTACCGAAAAAGTAAATGCACATTCACAATGGCTAACACAAATTGAAAAAGTAGAAGCATTGCGTTCTGAGTTTTTCGCCGCAGGAAAAGTCCCTGCCGATGTTAACGAAGCTACTTGGTTGGCTTTCAAAACTGCCGTTAGAAATTTCAACAGCTTCAAAAACTCTTTTTACAAAGACATCAAAAAAGATCAAAACGAAAACCTGAATAAGAAAATAGCTTTGGTAAAAAAAGCCAAAGAATTACAGGAAAGTGTCGATTTTGCAAGCACTACTCCAATTATGAAACAAATTCAGGAAGATTGGAAAAAAATTGGTCACGTACCAAGAAAATATTCCGATAAGATCTGGAATGAATTCAGAGAAGCTTGCAACCACTATTTCGACAAACTAAAAGAACACAAAAGTGTTGAAAATGTTGAAGAAGTAGAAGCTTTTGACAAAAAGAAAGCCTATTTGGAAACATTAAGAGAATTCCAATTGACAGGTGATCACAAAACCGATTTGGATGCCATCAAATTGCATATCGAAACTTGGAAAAACTTTGGAAAAGTTCCTTTCCCAAGAAGACATATCGAAGGGAAATTCAACAAAATCCTTGATGCTTTATTCGAAAAATTAAGCTTAAGCAAAAAAGATACTGAAATGATGCGTTTTGCCAACAGAATGGAAAACCTTTCTGAAAGCAACGACACCAGAAAACTCGATAACGAGAAGATTTTCTTAATGCGCAAAATCGAAGAAGTGCAAAATGAAATTTTCCAATTGGAAAACAACATTCAGTTTTTTGCCAATACCAAGAACTCGAAAAAAGAAAATTCAATTGTATTAGAAGTTCGAAAAAACATTGCGATCCACAAAGAGAGCTTAGATGTTTGGAAGGAGAAACTAAAACAATTACGAAATTTAAACCTCGATTAATTTCAAATTAAATATCAAATCAAGCCTCAAAACCAATAAGTTTGAGGCTTTTTTTTATCAACTTTAACTTTCATTTACCACAATACACTCTGCTAATCAAAGTCTATTCTCTACATTTGCAGTATGAGAAAATTTTGGAAATTTATCGTATTCACAGCACTACTGATTCAGTTCAGTCTTGCCTTTGGTGCAAATCACGATTCTACGATTTCTTCAAAAAAAGATACTGCGACAGCTTTCAGCAAAGAAAGTTTAAGCGTTTCTCACTTCGTACAACCTAGCATTGAAAGAAGTAATCCTGACGTAAAAAACAACAACCGTATTCCAACTAGTTTTTACAACTTCAATACGGCTATATCCTTACATTCAAGTTTTAAAGAAGACGATCTCAAAATCGCTTTATCGGACCAAGACATCGACAGATGTTCCAAAGTCTCGATTTTACTTTTTCCCTTCCATTATTTTTGGTGATTTAATACCATGATTCCGAATTATTAAAGTCAAAGCGACTTTTAATCCATTCTTGATTCTAACTGAATCAGGAAAAAAAATCATTGTATCTATCCTAAAAAATAAAAAATGGACACATCTGTAACCATAATTGGCGTAATAATTACAATTTTAATAGGTATTCCTATAACTTTAGTCTTTCGTTCCAACATAACGAACAGGGCAAAAATAAAAGAGATAAAAAAACAATACAGCCAAAACAATCACTACGACTTTGAATTAACTGAAACACAGAACAAAAAAATCCTGTCTATAGACCAAAAGAACAAAGGCTTTTTGTTCATTGATTTCAGTTATAAAAAAGACACTGCCTATTTTGTAGATCTAAAAGATATTATCCTCTGCAACCTAATTGAAACCACCCGAAGCAGATTAGGAACCATTGAAAAAGTCGAAATAGAACTCGTGCATAAAAACACCATGAAAAAAGAAATAATTCCGATTTACAATATCGAAAACCATTATCTAGATTTTAATTGCCTGTTTGAAGACCACAAATTGGCAAAAAAATGGGTTGCCATAATTAATCAAAATCTATAAAAAATACAAAGAGGTTCACACGAACCTCTTTGTTTGTATGTAGCCACAAACAAAGAAAATATGACAATTATCATTTTAATCTATAAAAAGTCCTTTTAATTTTGTCATTTACATTAAATGCGAAATTATGAAAACCTCTCTTATTCAAAAATACAATGTACCTGGGCCTCGTTACACTAGTTATCCTACGGTTCCTTATTGGGATGAGTCAGGATTTACTAATGAACTTTGGATAGAAACCCTAAAAAGGTCGTTTCAGGAAAGTAATGACAAAGAAGGGATAAGTTTATATATTCATCTTCCATTTTGCGAAAGTTTGTGCACCTTTTGCGGTTGCAACAAACGCATCACCAAAAACCACTACGTCGAAAATCCATATATTGAGGCTGTCCTAAAAGAATGGACGCTTTACCGCAATATCTTGGGGAAAAAACCTAAAATTAAAGAAATCCATTTAGGCGGAGGGACACCAACTTTTTTCTCCGTAGAAAACCTTGAAAACTTAATAAACGGGATATTCGCGCTTGCTGAAAAAGCCGAAGGATTTGAATTTAGTTTTGAGGGACACCCCAATAACACCACACTTGCCCATTTGCAAAAACTGTACGATTTGGGCTTCAGAAGAGTGAGTTTTGGCGTTCAGGATTATTCCGAAAAAGTACAACAAGCTATCCACAGAATACAACCTTTCCACAATGTTGCCAAAGTAACTTTTTGGGCAAAAAAAATAGGTTATACCTCCATCGGACATGACATTATCTTTGGCTTACCTTTTCAGGAAGTAGAAGATGTCATAGATACGATTGAAAAAACAAACTCGCTACAACCTGATCGATTGGCATTCTATAGCTACGCCCATGTGCCGTGGATAAAAGGAAATGGACAACGCGGATTCCGTGATGAAGACATTCCGAAAGATGATGCCAAAAGAAAATTATACGAAGTTGGAAAAGAATTGCTTTTTGAAAATGAGTATTACGAAATTGGCATGGATCATTTTGCCTTAAAGTCAGACAGTTTATACAAATCGTTTGACAATAAAAAATTGCACCGAAACTTCATGGGCTACAGCTCCTCAAAAACCCAATTAATGATTGGTTTAGGTGTTTCGTCCATAAGCGACAGTTGGTACAGTTTTGCTCAAAATGTCAAAACTATCGAAGAATATTACGAAGTATTAAAAACCGATCAATTGCCGGTTTATAGAGGCCATTTATTATCTGCAGAAGATTTAATTATCAGGAGACATATCCTGAACCTAATGTGCCATTTTGAAACCAGTTGGGAAGATTCTGCAAATTATGTTTCTGAAATCCCAGATATTCTAATTCAGCTGAAAGAAATGGAAAACGACGGTTTATTGACTATTGGCGACAAAAAAATCATTGTCACTGAAGAAGGAAAACCGTATGTCCGCAACATTTGCATGGCCTTCGATTTAAGATTAAAAAGAAAAGCGCCTGAAACGGCACTGTTTTCAATGACTATTTAAAAAATTGATACTTTTAAAATATCATTTTGATTTAATTCATTTATAATTCACCCTTTTTGAGAGCTTTTGGCTTCGCCCCAAAAGACGGGACTGCGGGTCGTGCTAAGCGTACCCGCTTTTTTATTATACGTCCTTAAGTTAGGTCTAATCAAAAAATATCCACTAACGACAAAATCTCTTAAACATGGATACGATTATTAATTTTTGGAGCAGGAAAAATTAGGCATTTTCAGTAATCATTGTCCCGCCATCCACTATAATCTCTTGTCCGAACCCCAGGACAAGAGGATTTTCGCTACTGTCGGGGCTAAAAGGAAAGATTTTGCTTTTTTGCCATCATACTAAAAAATCGAGTTTAGATTTTAAAACTTATTTTGCTTGAAAAGCATAAAAAAAGCCAATTAATGACAATTGGCTTTTTCTTGTACAAACAAACTCATGTTGGAAGGCGAAACATAGGGAATCCCTAGCCCCAATCCTCTTAGGATAAACAAAATGCCTATCGCAATACCAACATAGGGAATAATTTTTTGAATATTATTTCGAATGCCAACAGTCAGAAACGAATTAATATAAACCACCAAACTCATCAAAGGCACGGTTCCCAATCCAAAAAGTACCATGTACAAAACTCCAAAACCGGCGCTCTGCATGGCAATAGCTCCAAACAAAGCCACATAGACCATTCCGCAAGGCAAAAAACCGTTAAGCAACCCGATAATAAAAAGCGATTTGAAGCTTTTATTTTTGAAATGACTACCTAAACTTTGCTTGATTTTTGAAATCCAACCGTACACCGGTTTCGAAAAATTATATTTGGAAAAAATCTTTTCGGGAGTTAAAATCACCAAAATCATGGCTACTCCAATAAAAATAGACAACTGCTGTTGGATTCCTGCTAAAAACAAACCTCTGCCCAATAATCCAAAAAGCAAACCTATGCTTCCATAAGCAGTTAACCTCCCTGAATGATAGGTAATGACTTGGATTACTTTTTTTGCAGGATTATTTCGCTCTACAGGTAACATCATAGCAATGGGACCGCACATTCCTATGCAGTGAAAACTACTGATTAAACCAAATAAAAAAGCCGTGTAAAGCATTTGAGGTTAGAAATTAAAAGTTTGAAATTAGAAGTTAAAAATTAAAAAAGAAGATATTACCTTACAAAAACAGGTTTAAGACAACTTCTTATTTCTAACTTCTACCTCTAACTTTATTTAATATAAATCTTTTGTTTGGTCAAATAGGCCTTACCATTATATTTCCATTCCATATTGATGTACCATTCACCACCAACAAACTTATCCTTAGGAATAGACAAAGAAGCTGAATCCGTAAAAGCGAGCGGCACTTGAAAATCAAATTTCTTATTGGAAGCTCTATATAAAGCGACTGTTCCTTTGATATCCTTTGGCGAAAAAACTGCCGGAAAAGAAACCGTCACACCATTGGAACCAACAATAATCACCGGTTTTTCTTTTAAATCATGTGCATTTTGAATTCGTACCATTTCATCCTGAAAATGAACATCGTGCTTGTAATACTCGTCCACCACCAACTCGTTGTCATACTTACTGTCTGACTGTACTTTTAAAACAAAATACATAATAAAGCTGATAAACAGAACGAACGCAATCACGATTGAAGTCCCCCAATTAATTTTTATTTTCATAAATGTAAAATTCATTTGTTATAGATCATTTATGGTATCGCTTTTTATTTATTCGAGTTTGTTTGCAACAAACTTGTTGTTAATTGCGATTTCATCTCTTAATCTTAATATTTATTTTATTTGTCTTTTTTGATTACTCTTAAACCTAATCGAAACTGCGCGGGCTTAAAAAACTTGTATGGGTAGATTCTATTTTTTTATTCCCTTCATACAGATCAATCTCCAGATTTGTTCTGTCGCTTTCCAACAAATACTTATTAATTTCAATAAACATAGTTCCGCTAGACATTCCGTGCATAGGAACTTTTAATTCCTGAACCCCAACTACTTTCAATGTTCCTTTAATTCCAACCAATCTAAAATTCATGTCTTTGATATCATGATTGGTTTTATTGATAATTTTAAAAGTATATATATTACTGATATTATCTCCTTTATGCTGATATAATTGCCCCGGTAATCTCAAAATGGTAGCCTCAACTTCGGTTCTTAAAAACAATAAACCTGTGAGTACACTAACCAATATAACCAAAATTGCAGTGTACCCTTTCATTCTTGCAGTAAACTTAAATTTGGCTTTAGTCTCTATTTCATCTTCCGAAGCATATCTAATAAGCCCTTTAGGCAGTCCTACACTTTCCATTATGGTATCGCATTCATCGATACAGGCGGTACAATTTACACATTCCAACTGAACTCCGTTACGGATATCAATTCCAGTCGGGCAAACATTTACACATTGCTTACAATCGATGCAATCGCCTTTTCCGGAGGCAGCTCTATCTTCCTGTTTATTAAATTTAGCTCTACCTACTTCTTTTTCACCTCGTACAAAATCATAAGCAACGTTTATTGATTTTTTGTCCAATAACACACCTTGCAATCTTCCGTAAGGGCAGGCAATAATACAAACCTGTTCTCTAAACCAAGCAAAAACAAAATAAAAAACACCCGTAAATATCAATAAAGAAATAAAACTGCTTGAATGTGCCAAAGGCCCATCTTCAATCAAACGGAATAATTCATCACTACCGATAAGATACGCCAAAAATATATTGGCAATCAGAAACGAAATCACAAGAAACATAAACCATTTCAAAGTTTTCTTTCTTATTTTTTCTCCGTTCCATTCTTGTTTTTGCAAACGGATTTGCGCCCCCCTGTCTCCTTCAATCCAATATTCTATACGGCGGAAAACCATTTCCATAAAAATCGTCTGCGGACAAATCCAACCGCAAAAAATTCGGCCAAAAATAACCGTAAACAAGATAACAAACACAACCCCAATGACCATAAACAGTACAAAAATATAAAAGTCCTGTGGCCAAAAAGGGAAACTAAAAATATTGAAACGACGTTCCAAAACGTTGAACATCATGAACTGATTCCCATTTATTTTTATAAATGGATTGACAAAAAGAATAATCAATAAAAAATAGCTCACCCATTTTCTATAATCATAAAATTTACCCGATGGCTTTTTCGGATAAATATACTTTCTGTGACCTTCTTTATCAACAGTTCCAATGGTATCTCTGAAAGATTCGTCCAGTTTACTTGACATTTTATTATTTTTAAATTAAAAAAGAGCTTTCTCAAAGTATTGAATTTTGATAAAGCTCTTCATATTTATATAATTATTACTATTATTTTGTTGCGGTACCGGCAGGAGCGTTCTCATCAACCCAAATTTCACCGTCAGGTGCTTTTGGATCTTTTGGATTACTTCCTCTCAATGAGATAACATAACTTGCAACCGCCTGAATTTCTTTTGGTTTTAATCCATTTTTAGACCAGGCAATCATTCCTTTTCCGTCACGACCTCCATTTGTAATAGTATGGAAAATATTTTTGATCCCTCCACCCAATATCCAATGGTCGTCAGTTAAGTTTGGCCCAATTTGCCCTCCTGCATCAGCACGATGACAAGCCGCACAATTGGTCTCGAAAATAGTTTTCCCTTTATCTAAATCAGCTTTATCAGTTAGTAAAGTTACTGTTTTTTCGTCCATCAAATCAGGAGCCGTTTTCATATACTCGGCTACTTCGATTTTGGCCTGAGCCATTTCGCTTTTCAATTCGGCTTCTTGATCCGGTGCTCCCATAATCTCATAACGAACCAAATAGATCACTGCAAAAACAATACAGGCATAAAACAAATACACCCACCATGGCGGCAAATTGTTGTCCAATTCTTTGATACCATCATAATCATGATCCATCAACAATTGCTTTTCGTCTTCAATCGGCACCGTTCTTGTCAAACGTTGCATCAGGTTTTTATACCAAGATTTTTCTTTTAGACTTAAAGTATCCTCATGGGCTAATTTTGCTTTTTCTTCGTCTGACAACAATGTGTAAGTGATTGTGTTTACAGCCTTCAATGTAACTTCTATTGCAATCAAAAGAAAAAGCAATACAAACAAAAAGACAGCAACCATAGGGTATTTTATAAAAGCAGGACGGTTTCCTGAATCGATAAAATATTCCATCAATCCCATGACTGAGAAAAATATGAAAAGAACTCTTATATATGGTGGAATTAATTTTTTCATTATTTATATTTTTTGAAATTGTACAATTAGTCTTCTAACGGGATTTGGCTAATTTCGTCAATAGTCTCTTTTTTATAGGAGTAAACCCAAAAGCCCAAACCAAGAAAAAAGAAAAAGAAAATCAGCAACGATAGTATCGGAAAAATTGCAACACCGGCAATGGTTTCCATATTGTGTTTTATTTGCTCAAACATAACGCTAACTTTTATTCTTTCACTTTAATATCAGTTCCCAGTCTTTGAATGTAAGCAATCAATGCCACAATTTCTCTTTCGTTCATCGGAACGAATTTCTCTCCTTTAGCCAAAGCTTTTTTCTTGCTTTCATCATAACTTTTCACAAAGTCAGGATCATTTTTAAGACTTTCCTCAATCGAAATTGCCTGAGCTCTTAAATCTTTCAAACCGCTTGCAATTTGAGCATCGGTATAAGGAACACCAAGAGTCTTCATTGCTTTCATTTTCTTTTCGGTCAAAGAAATGTCCATTGGTTTATTGTCAAACAACCATTTGTAGCTAGGCATAATAGAACCTGCCGAAATACTTTGTGGACTCCAGAAGTGGTTAAAATGCCAGTTGTCGTTATATTTCCCACCAACTCTTAACAAATCAGGACCTGTACGTTTTGATCCCCATAAAAATGGATGGTCATAAACAAACTCTCCAGCTTTGGATTGTGGTCCATAACGCTCCACTTCACTTCTAAATGGACGAACCGATTGAGAGTGACATCCCACACAACCTTCACGGATGTACAAATCACGACCTTCCAATTCCAAAGGAGTATATGGCTTAACACTTGAAATTGTCGGAATATTAGATTTCACCATAATCGTTGGAACGATTTGAATAATTCCACCAATTAATATTGCGATTGTCGCGAAAACAGCCATTTTGATTGGTTTTCTTTCCAACCAACTATGGTATTTTTCTCCTTTAAGTCTTCCTGAACTGATAGTTTTTAATGCCGGAGCTTCAGCCAATTCATCTTCAACTTCATCACCAGCTTTAACTGTTTGAATAATATTGTAAACCAACGTTAACATCCCTGTTAAATACAAGGTTCCCCCAATCGCTCTCATCCAATACATCGGAATGATTTGAGTCACTGTTTCAAGAAAGTTACCATAAGTTAAAGTTCCGTCAGGGTTAAATTGTTTCCACATAGAAGCCTGAAGGAATCCAGCTAAATATAATGGCAATGCATATAATATAATTCCAAGTGTTCCAGCCCAAAAATGGAAATTAGCCAGTTTAGTAGAATATAAAGTAGTTTTTGTCATTCTTGGAATCAACCAATAAATGATACCAAATGCCATGAAACCATTCCAAGCTAAAGCTCCAACGTGTACGTGAGCAATAATCCAGTCCGTATAGTGGGCAATAGCATTTACATTTTTAAGAGAAAGCATTGGTCCTTCAAAAGTTGCCATTCCGTAACCGGTCATAGCTACAACAAAGAATTTCAAAACCGGTTCTTCACGTACTTTGTCCCAAACTCCTCTTAAAGTAAGCAATCCGTTAATCATACCTCCCCAAGATGGCGCAATCAACATTACTGAGAAAACAACTCCTAAATTTTGAGCCCAAGTTGGCAAAGCAGAATATAATAAGTGGTGAGGCCCTGCCCAAATATATAAGAATATCAATGACCAAAAGTGGATAATGGACAATCTATAAGAATACACAGGACGATTGGCAACTTTAGGCACGAAATAGTACATCAAACCTAAAAATGGTGTTGTCAAGAAGAAAGCAACCGCATTATGACCATACCACCACTGCACCAATGCATCTTGCACCCCTGCATAAACAGAGTAGCTTTTCATAGCGGAAATCGGTAACTCCAAACTATTAAAAATATGTAATACCGCTACCGTAATGAATGTGGCTAGGTAAAACCAAATGGCAACATATAAATGACGCTCTCTTCTTTTTAGCATTGTACCAATCATGTTGATACCGAAAGCTACCCAAATTAAAGCAATTGCAATATCAATTGGCCATTCTAATTCGGCATACTCTTTTGACGAAGTATATCCCAATGGGAGAGAGATTGCCGCAGCAACAATAATTAATTGCCAACCCCAAAAATTCAGGTTGCTCAAGAAATCACTGTACATTCTGGCTTTTAATAAACGCTGCAACGAGTAGTAAACACCCGCAAACATTGCGTTACCTACAAAGGCAAAAATTACTGCATTGGTATGTAAAGGTCTCAACCTACCAAAACTTAACCAAGAAATACCCTCGGTCATGTTTGGGAAAAGGAACATAGTGGCCAATATAAGACCCACCAAGATCCCAACTACTCCAAACACAATGGTAGCATAAATGAACTTCTTTACAATTTTGTTGTCATAATAAAATTGTTCCATTTCCATATTTATAATTGATTTTAAAGTTGTTTATAACAGAATTCAATCAAAAGATTAAAGAGTAATTTACCTTTAATTTTCAGATTTCTTTTGGGAAGATTTAATTAACTCATCGTCAAAAAGCATTCGAACCGATGGGGTATAATCGTCATCATATTGACCTGACTTTACCGCAAAAACAAAAGCGATAAAGAAGCAAATAGCAACGAAAATACTGATTGCGATTAATAAATAAATTACACTCATAACACATCTTAATATTAAGTAAACAAAAGTAAATTCATCACTTCTAAGAAAACATGACATTTATCATATTTAATCCAATATGTTAAATTTATGAAAAAAAATAAGAAAACTACATATTGTGTTATTTTATTTTCCTTGAATAATAATTACTCATTACTGTCACAAAACTCACTATCGTAATGGTACTCAGAGGCATAATGATTGCAGCTACCAATGGCAACAGATTTCCTGTAATTGCAAAAGACAATCCAACCACATTATACAAAAGTGACAAAGTGAAGCTCATTTTGATTGTAGTTATGGATTTTTTGGACAGCTTTAAAAAGTAATGCAGCCTTTTAAACTCTTTTGCATCCAAAATAGCGTCACAAGCGGGCGAAAAAACATTCACGTTTTCTGAAATGGAAACACCCACATTACTTTGTGCCAAAGCGCCGGCATCATTAAGTCCATCACCAACCATCATTACATTTTTGCCTTGTTCTTGCAATGATTTTATGAATTCCAATTTCTGCTCCGGTTTTTGATTAAAAACCATTTCGGTTCCTTTGGGCAAAATTGATTCCAATAGACTGCGTTCTCCTTCATTGTCACCCGACAAAACTTTTAGTTGGAATTGAGAACTCAGTTTACTGAATAATTCAGATAAACCTTCTCTATATTGATTGTTGAAAATATATTTCCCAAAGTACTCATTTCCTATTTTCACATGAACAGAAGTTTGCTGAATTTCGCTTTGTCCTTTTTCAGTAACAAAATTGGCAGAACCCATTTGAATTGAAATTCCATTAACTTCAGCCTGAATACCTTTTCCTGTTATTTCTTCAAATGAATCCAACTTTAATCTTTTGGTCTCCGGAAGAAAATCGTATAACATTCGACTCAAAGGATGATTTGATGCACGAAGTACACTTTTCAATAATGCCAAATTAGATTCGTCAATCACTTTTCCTTCATAAGAAATATTCGATTTTGCATTGGTGGTGATAGTTCCCGTTTTATCAAAAACAACCGTATCGACTTTGGCCAATTGTTCAATCACCAAAGCATTTTTTAGGTAAAAATGTTTATTACCAAAAATACGAAGCATATTCCCCATCGTAAAAGGAGCTGTCAATGCCAATGCACAAGGACAGGCAACAATCAGTACGGCTGTAAAAACATTGAAAGCGGTATTGGCATCAAAAAATATCCAATATCCAAATCCTGCAAATGCAATCAACAAAAGGATTGGCGCAAAATAACGACTTATGCTGTCGGTAATGGTTTTATGTTTTTGCTCTACCCTTTTTTGAAAAACATCATTACTCCAAAGTTGAGTCAAATAGCTTTGGGAAACCGAATGCAACACTTCCATTTCGATTACTTTTCCAATTTGCTTTCCTCCAGCGAAAACCTTATCTCCTGATTTCTTAGTAATCGGAACGGCTTCTCCGGTAACAAAACTATAATCAATTTCTGCTTTATCAGATATTAAAATACCATCAACCGGAATCAATTCCTGATTTCGGATCAATAATCGGTCTCCTTTTTCGATTTCATAAACGGGAATACTTTCCTCTGTCGTGTCAGCATTAATTTTGGTAATGGCAATCGGAAAATAAGATTTAAAATCCCTTTCGAAACTAAGGAAACTATAGGTCTTAATTTGAAACATTTTTCCCAATAACATGAAAAAAATCAATCCTGTCAAACTGTCGAAAAAACCGGAACCATAGTCCATTACAATATCAAAGGTGCTTCGAACAAACATCACAACAATTCCCAAGGCAATAGGAATATCGATATTGAGCATTTTGGACTTTATGCTTTTAATGGCCGAAACATAATAGCCGCTAGCCGAGTATAAAAAAGAAGGTAAAGACAAAGCAAAAATCAACCACCTGAAAAAGGGGCGATAATTATCCAACCAATATTCTTTTACCTCGAAATATTCAGGAAATGAAAGCAGCATAATATTCCCGAAACAAAAGAATGCCACACCTAATTTATAAGTCAGACTTCTATCGATATTTCTTTTCCCTGTTTCGTAATTTTCCAAACTAATATAAGGTTCATAGCCAATCGAGCTCAATAAATGAACAATACTTTTCAGGGAAACGACATCAGGATTGTAATTGATTCGGACTTTCTTTTCGGGAAAATTTACCTGCGAAGTGTTAATCCCTTTTTGGAGTTTTTGCAAATTTTCTAAAATCCAAATACAGGAACTGCAATGAATATGTGGAATACTTAATGAAATGATTGCCGTGGAGTCCTCTTGGAACTCCAATAATTTTGCAACAATACTTTCATTATCCAAGAAATCATACTTCCCGCTTATATCTTGTGGAGTTGCCCCCGGTGATTTTTCAAAATCGTAATAGCATGTTAAATCATTTAGGCTAAATATCTCGTAAACTGTTTTACACCCGTTGCAGCAAAATTCCTTTTCATCAAAGACAATTTTATCCTCTATTACTAAACCACAATGAAAACAATTATTTTTTTCCATAAACAAAAGGGGGAAATTAAAAACGCACAAAATTCGTAAATTGATTGTATAACAACAATGATATTTATCATATAAATTTATAACTTTGTAGTCGAAAATACAATTTCATTATGAGTAAATGTGAGCAATGTATCGTGAGGGAATTTAGCTCTTTGAAAGCGCTAAGTAAAGACGAACTTATAAAAATTTCTGAATGCAAAACTTCCCGAACCATCAAAAAGGGAGAAACCATATTTGAAGAAGGTGAAAATGTCAACGGCATTTTTTGCGTAAAGGACGGTATATGTAAATTGACCAAATTAAGTCCAAACGGAAAAGATCAAATCGTTAAACTTGTTGCCAAAGGTGAACTATTGGGTCAGCGCTCCATGATAAGTGAAGAGCCTGCCAATTTGAGTGCCGTAGCATTAGAAGATATGCAGGTTTGTTTTATTCCCAAAAATGAAATACTTGGATTTTTCGACAAAAACAATCAGTTTTCAATGAATGTAATGAAAACGATTTGCGGCGATTTAAGATTGGCAGATGACCACATGGTTAATATGGCACAAAAATCGGTAAAAGAACGTTTGGCAGAAACTTTGATTTATTTACACGAAACTTTTGGCATCAATAACGACAAAACACTGAAAGTTCAGCTTTCTAGAGACGAATTGGCTAGTATGATAGGCACTGCAACCGAAAGCTGTATCCGTTTATTATCTGATTTCAACAAATTGGGGCTAATTGAATTAGTAGGTAAAAAAATTGTTTTAAAAGACCTTCAAAAGCTTAAAAAACTAGCTGAGTAAAACAGTGGTCACAATGCAAAAATCAGAAGACCACTAAATACTGACACAAAATTCTATTACGGAAATCTACAACTTCTTCGCTTCGTTCCAAAAAACGTCCATTTCGGCAAGCGTCATATCCATTAAGGGCTTACCAAGGTCTTTGGCTTTGCTTTCAAGATACTGAAAACGCTTAATGAATTTTTTATTGGTTCGCTCCAAAGCATCTTCGGGGTTAATATTTAAGAATCGGGCGTAATTAATCATCGAAAACAAAACATCACCAAACTCGGATTCCATTTTATCCTGATTACCTGCTGTAACCTCAACCTGCAATTCCTGCAATTCTTCCTGCACTTTATCCCAAACCTGATGCGGTTCTTCCCAATCAAACCCTACACCTTTTACCTTATCCTGAATTCTGCTGGCCTTTACAAGTGCCGGTAAACTTTTGGGAACACCTTCAAGAACAGATTTCTTTCCTTCTTTTAGTTTGAGTTTTTCCCAATTCTGCTTTACCTCTTCCTCGTCTTTAACAATTGTATCTCCGTAAATATGAGGATGCCTGTGAATCAATTTTTCGCAAATATCATTACAAACATCGGCCATATCAAAATCATTCGTCTCACTCCCTATTTTGGCATAAAACACGATATGCAAAAGCAAATCCCCCAATTCTTTTTTGACTTCGTTTAAATCATTATCCAAGATTGCATCCCCCAATTCGTAAGTTTCCTCAATAGTAAGATGGCGAAGCGTTTGCATAGTTTGCTTTTTGTCCCAAGGACATTTTTCGCGCAAATCATCCATAATGTTCAGCAATCGTTCAAATGCCTGGAGTTGTTTTTGCCTAGAATTCATTAGAAAAATTTAGATAAATTATTTGGTTTAAAAGTTTAGCTTTTCACTAAACATCATCATTGTAAAAACAAGAAATCCTGCCAAGAAAATCTCGGCAGGATAAATATACTGAATTTGGAATAATTACTCTTTCTTTGCTTTTGCTTTTTTAGCAGGAGCCTTTTTTTCGGCAACAACTTCTTCAACCGCAACTTCTTCAGCAACAGGAGCAGCTTCTTCTGCCTCAGCTGGAGCATCTATCAAAAGACCTTTATCCTGAAGCATGTTGTACCAATTTACAATTTTCTTCACATCAGAAGCATATACTCTTTCTTCATCATATTCAGGCAATATTTCTCTGAAATAAGACAATAATGTTGCATTGTCTTCTTTGTGAGAAATGGTTTGTCCATTATTTTCTCTTTTGGCAATGTTTTGCATGATTTCGGTCAATGGTTTCTCACCTTCGTAAGTGTAAATGGAAATTTCAGATAACAAACTTACATTGCTTTTTAAACTTACTGTAATTTTTTTTCCATCCAATAATGACTCCGCCACAAAACCGGTACGTGTTTGCACTTTTAAAACATACAATCCTGGTTTTCCTGAAATGGATAAGATTTTCTCTAAACTCATTTTTATCTTTTTTATTTATTCTTTATTAAAATCTGAAAACTTAATACTGCCAATAGATTACTTAAAATTTACCTTCCTTTTTTAGCAAAAAACTTCATTCTGTAATCCTGAAATGTTTTCCCTTCGCTGATATTTTTTAATTTCTTTTGAATCAAACGCTTCTTCAAAGATGATATTTTATCTGTAAATAAAATCCCTTCGATGTGATCGTATTCATGCTGAATAACTCTGGCAATCAAACCATCGAAAACCTCGGTCTTCATCACAAAGTCCTCCTCACAATATTCAATTGTAACTATTGGTTTTCGGTACACATCTTCACGAACATCCGGAATACTTAAACAACCCTCGTTAAAAGCCCATTCCTCACCTTCTTCTTTTATAATTTTGGCATTGATAAAAGTCTTTTTGAAACCTTTCAATTTGTTTTGCTCTTTGTCTTCCAAATCCTCATCATCACTAAACGGAGTCGTATCAATAACAAACAATCGCACTGACAAACCCACTTGCTCAGCAGCAAGACCAACTCCACTTGCATTATACATGGTTTCGTACATGTTTGCAATAACTTCTTTCAAATTTGGATAATCCGGAGTAAGTTCCTCCCCTATTTTTCTTAAAACAGGATCACCATATCCTATAATTGGTAATATCATTTGATTTGTATTTATTATTAACTAGCGTAAATAAAGGGAAAAACCGTTTATTTAAGTTCGCAAAAGTAGTAAAAAAATAGATATCGATTGATTTCTTCCGAAAAAGTATTCGAATTTTGACCACCAAAAACTGCGAATTCTTTTCAACAGAAATAAAACATGATTTTGACACCATTTTAACCAAAAAAATTAACAGAATTTAGTAAATTAGTTCAAGAAAGGCTTTATAAAACTGCCTTAATACATATAAAACTTATCTTTGTATCAAACTTAGCTTCATGATTAATAAAATAGAAAAATTCACAGATACCACTTATTTTACTAATGCCATAAAAGCAACATTATCTGCGGTTTTTCCTGTTTTAGTACTCAGCTACCTGGGATATTTCGAAATGGGTTTTGCCATAGCGCTCGGTGCGCTGCTTACCTACCCTAGTGACATTCCAAGTAGTTTGCAACATAAAATCAACGGATTAATCGTAACTGCTTTTTTGGTGGCTGGAGTCAATCTATCCATCAATCTAACCTATCCTTACCCTGTAATTTTCTTTCCATTTTTTTGTTTGTTGGTATTTATTTTGGCAATGATTTCGGTATATGGGCAAAGAGCCACATTCACTTCGTTTTCTGCTTTATTAACTATATCATTGTCGTTATCCCACACGTACACTGGATGGGAAATGATCGAACATTCAGGTTTAATACTTGCAGGAGGGCTGTTTTACACTATTGTCTCATTACTGTTTTATTACCTTCGTCCTTATCGATATGCCGAATTGCAGGTTACCGAATGCATCAAATTAACCTCCAAATACCTAAAATTAAGAGGCGATTTATGGAACAGCATTGCCGACAGAAAAGTAATACTCGAAAAGCAATTGCATTTACAGGTCGAACTCAATGACATTCATCATAATATCCGAAGAGTACTAATCGGAAAACAAATCAATTCTGTTTCTTCCAATCAAAATCGAAAAATGCTAATTGTATTTATTTCTTTGGTAGAAATATTAGAATTGGCACTATCTACTTCATTTGATCATAATAAATTACATCAAAAATTTGAAAAACATCCCAAGGTTTTAACTACTTATCAAAATCTTGCCTACAACCTCGCCTCTACTCTAAAACGAATATCCAAAAATATCGAGAACAGAACCAAATACGTTTCAAAACACTCCTTATTCAAAGGGCTTCAAGCATTAGAGCAAGCCATCGAAGAGTATGAAAACGAATTAGACAAAGAAGAAGCTTCTGAAGGTGTTTTCATGCTAAGAACCATGCTTGAATATGCCGAAAAACAAATTGAAAAAATCAAAATTATTGAACGAGCCTTTACAATCGTGACCAATACCTATGATTTCAAAGGAAAGGACAAAGATTTAGAAAAATTCTTGGCTCCACAATATTATCCGATAAGCACGTTTATAGAAAACCTTGGTTTTTCGTCAACCATTTTCAGACATTCGTTAAGGCTGACAACTACTTTGGCAGCGGGATACGCCATAGGGCTTATTCTTCCGTTTCAAAATGTATATTGGATTCTCATGACGATTATCATCATCATGAGACCTGGTTATGGATTAACCAAACAGCGATCCATCGAAAGAGCCATTGGAACAATAATTGGTGGAATCATTGCATTTAGCGTATTATTGTTAGTTACTAACCACTATACCTTAAGTATTTTAGCAATATTATGCATGCTTTTGGGATTCATATTCAACACCATAAAATACACTGTAAGCGCAGCATTTGTAACTATGTATATTGTATTTTTATATGGCGTATTAACACCGGATGTTGTTCATGTAATTCAGTTCAGAATAGTAGATACTTTAACGGGTGCTTTACTAGCCTACTTAGCCAACCATTTCCTATGGCCATCTTGGGAATACACCAAAGCCCCTGAATACTTGGAAAAATCGATTTCTGCGAATAGAGAATATTTAAAGGAAATATTCGATTTCTACACAAAAAAAGGAGACGTTACCACTTCCTATCGTCTAGCCCGAAAAAATGCATTTATCGAAATCGGAAATCTTATGGCTTCGTTCCAAAGAATGTCACAGGAACCAAAATCCAAACAAAAGAACAGATTGCTCGTGTATAAATTGACAGAACTCAACCATTCTTTGCTTTCATCTATAGCCTCTTTGGGAACTTATACACAATCCCATAAAACAACACCATCTTCCAAAGCTCTGACCATTGTTGTCGAAAAAGTGCTCAAAAATCTGGAACAGGCTGTTTCCCTTTTAAAAGAAGAGGAATTTGAGACAAAAACCGAAATTACCAATGAAGAGTTAGCCAACCGTTTTACCGAATTAAAAAACATTCGTCAAAAAGAGCTAAAAGAAGGAATTCCAATTGATGAGGAAGCCTTTGTAATAAAAATGCAGGAAGCCCAATTGGTTATTGAACAATTAATTTGGCTGACTAATTTATCCGAAAATATTTTAAAAACAACCAAAACTTTAATGGAAGAATAAAAAAACATTGGGTGCAATTCTGCTTCATTAAAATAAAACAGAATTACACCCAAGAGGTTAAAAAAACAGCCACAAGTTCCAAACACTAACTGTGGCTGAAAAAAAAATCTATTCATTGAGTTTCAAAACGTCAGAAGTATTCTTTCTGATTTCCGCTAATAACTCTGGCTTATCATTTAATGTTTGTCCAAAAGAAGGAATCATTTTCTTGAATTTCTCTTGCCATTCAGGAGTTTGACTTTTTTCTTTAAAACATTTACCAACTAATTCCAACATAATTGAAACCGCAGTTGACGCTCCTGGCGAAGCTCCCAACAAAACTGCCAAAGAACCATCGGCAGTAGTAATCATTTCAGTACCAAATTCAAGGACACCGCCTTCTTTTTCGTCTTTCTTGATTACTTGCACTCTTTGCCCTGCTCTTTCCAAAACCCAATCTTTAGCAACAGCTTTAGGAACATATTCTTTCAAAGCTTTTATTCTGTCAGCAGGCGATTGACGCACTTGCTCAATTAAATATTTGGTAAGAGGTAAATTTTTGTAACCCGCGGCAAGCATCGGAATTACATTATTCGTTTTTATCGACAAAGGTAAATCAGAGTATTTACCATTTTTCAAAAAACGAGTTGAAAATCCTGCAAAAGGTCCAAAAAGCAATGCTTTTTCACCATTTATCATTCTCGAATCGATATGAGGAACAGACATTGGAGGTGCTCCAACACTAGCTTTTCCATATACTTTCGCTTCATGTTTCGCAATAACTTCCGGATTGGTACATTTCAACCATTGCCCGCTTACAGGGAAACCACCATAACCTTTTCCTTCCGGTACATTTGCTTTTTCTAACAATGGTAACGAACCACCACCGGCTCCAATGAAAACAAATTTAGTATAGGATTTTCTCTTTTGACCGCTTTCTAAATCTGTGATTTTAATCCTCCAAGTTCCATCCTCACGCTTTTTCAGTTTTTTTACCTGATGATTAAAATGCATTGACACCCCTTCCATTTTGGACAGATGATTAAACATGCATCGTGTCAATTCACCAAAATTAACGTCGGTTCCCATTTTCATGGTTGTTCCTGCATATTTACCCGTTTCTTTTCTGGACTCCATTACCAAAGGCATCCATTCTTTCAATTTATCAAAGTCAGTGGTAAATTGCATATCCTTAAACAAGGCATTTGGCTGTAAAACATCAAATCTCTTTTTAAGATAAAAGACGTTTTTATCCCCCCAAACAAAACTCATATGGGGAATACTTTTGATAAAACTTTCAGGAGAGGTAATATAGTTTTGTTGCACCATATAAGCCCAAAACTGTCTTGATACCTCAAAAGATTCGGCTATACTAATGGCTTTTTTAGGATCTATTTTGCCATTCTTTTCTGGAGTATAATTCAATTCACAAAAAGCGGAGTGACCCGTTCCCGCATTATTCCATGCGTCAGAACTTTCGGCGGCGGCAATATCCAATCTTTCGTAAATCTCTATTTTAATGTCGGGCTGTAATTCTTTCAGAATCATCCCTAAAGTGGCGCTCATTATTCCTGCACCTATAAGTACTACTTCGGCATTTGTCCTAATTGTTGAATCTGGCATTTTGTATGAAATTTAAAAAGCTGCAAAATTAGCTCTAAAAACCCCAAAAAAAAATATTTTTTCAGTTATAAAACCTTGAACACACCAACACATTGTTAAAAAAACCACATTATTTCCGATTCAAATAATCCTGAAGCATAATTGTGGCCGAAATTTCATCAATTAACGCTTTGTTTTGACGCTGTTTTTTATTGAGACCGCTATCAATCATGGTTTGAAAAGCCATTTTTGAAGTAAAACGCTCATCTACGCGAATGACTTTCATATCCGGAAAATGATTGGCGAAATGTGTTACGAATCCTTTTATGATGGAAGCACTTTGAGATAGCTCTCCATTCATTTGTTTGGGCTCTCCAATAAGAACCGCTTCTACTTTTTCTTTGGCGAAATAATCTTTCAAAAAATCAATTGCAGTAGCTGAAGGAATCGTAGTCAAACCCGAAGCGATAATTTGCAATTCATCGGTAACCGCTATTCCTGTTCGTTTTTGTCCGTAATCTATGGCGAGTATTCTTGGCATTTTATTTTTTTATCAAAGGTAACTATTTTAATTTTCCAATACGGAGCAACAAAGGAAAAGTCACTTTCTTATCATTTTTTTGCCAGGAAATTTTCAATTCTTCTCTAATTAAATCAATCGGATTATTTTTATTTTTCAAAATATAATGCTGTGTTGCTGACCAGGTTTCCAAATAACCAATCAATTCTTCAAAAGTCCAAATGAAATGATTTTCAAAACTTTTTGTTTCCATTTCATCAAAAGGAAAAGGAATTATAGTATAATTTTCATCCAAATATTTCCGCTCTTTATCCCAATACGGCCCAACAATGTTGTAGTAATAATTACGGAGAATCACATCCGATTCGGTATTGGTTGAAAACAATCCGTATCCCAAAACGGCAAAGATTCCGTCAGGTTTGAGAATTCTGTAGATTTCTTTATAAAACAAATCAAAATTAAACCAATGGACAGCTTGAGCAACAGTAATTAAATCGAAAACCTGATTATCGAAACTTGATTTTTCAGCCGGCTCTAATCGATAAACTAAATTTGGAGCTTGAATAGCATTATCCAATTGTTCCTGACTGATATCAGTTGCATACACTTTTTCAAAAAAAGCTGTTAGTTTATGGGCAATCTGTCCGTTTCCTGTAGCAATATCGAGTGCCATTGATTTATTATTGACAAACGAAATCAAATAATCAATCATCTCATCAGGATATTGAGGTCGATATTTTGAATATCCCAAAGCTTGTTTAGAAAAATTATCTTTCATATTTCTATTCTTTTTTCTTTTACCAAATTTACAATTATTAAACAAGCGTAAGTTAAATCCATAACATTTTCAATACATTTCCCTTTTTTGCTATTGGCTAAAAATGGTATATTTGCCAAAAAATTATCAAAAATGAACGAATTACAGTCCATAATAGAGCAAGCTTGGGAAAACCGCGCTTTACTACAAGAAACAAAAACTACTGATGCCATCAGAGAAGTTATCGAATTATTAGATTCAGGAAAATTACGTGTTGCCGAACCAAAAGAAGACGGATGGCAAGTAAACGAATGGGTAAAGAAAGCTGTTGTAATGTATTTCCCAATTCAAAAAATGGAAACATTAGAAGCTGGAATATTTGAATACAACGATAAAATGTTGCTAAAAAGAGACTATGCTGATAAAGGAGTACGTGTAGTTCCGGGTGCATCGGCTCGTTATGGTGCTTACATTTCTAGCGGTGTAATCATGATGCCAAGTTACGTAAACATTGGTGCTTATGTTGACGCCGGAACGATGGTTGATACTTGGGCAACTGTTGGTAGTTGTGCACAAATTGGTAAAGACGTTCACTTAAGTGGAGGTGTTGGAATTGGTGGTGTTTTGGAACCATTACAAGCAGCTCCTGTAATTATTGAGGACGGTGCATTTGTAGGTTCAAGATGCATTGTTGTTGAAGGTGTACACGTAGGTAAAGAAGCGGTTCTCGGTGCCAATGTATGTTTGACTGCTTCAACAAAAATTATTGACGTTACCGGAGATACTCCTGTTGAAATGAAAGGTTTTGTTCCTGCTCGTTCAGTTGTAATTCCTGGAAGTTACACTAAAAAATTTGCAGCTGGCGAATACCAGGTGCCTTGTGCGTTGATTATTGGAACTCGTAAACCATCAACTGATTTAAAAACATCTTTGAATAACGCTTTACGCGAATATGATGTAGCGGTTTAATTTTTCAAATTAAAATCCAAAATAAAAAATCCAAATCCCAATCTAAACAATTGGGATTTGGATTTTTTATTTAAACCACTTTCCTGACAAAAAAAAACTTATCTTTTATCAGCGTTCTGAATTTTAATCAGTTTAAAATATTTATTATAGGAAAAGAAACCTTGAATCAACGAAATTGTCAATCCGTCAAGTCCGTTCAAAAATCCTTTTTTAAAAAAATAACAACGAAAAAACGCAACCGTTCCGCTCAAAATAGGCCTAAATGATGATATCCTAAATCCTTGATCAAAAAGTTGTTGAGCATGCCAACTGGAGTATTGATTTTTTTTGGAAACAATTTGTTGCAAAGAATCCCAACCATAATGCAATATATGTACAGGAACTCTCTTCTCATTTGTGGTAACAATTGTCTGATGCACCCTTGAATCAGAAGGTCTGGCTGTTGTTTTATTAAAAAAACGAACTTTATGATCTGGATACCAACCTGCAAAATCTATTAATTTATCTCCCAAATGATTTTTTACCCTAAAACTAAAAGCGTCATAACCCCCTTTTAAATATTTTTTCTTGAGTATAAAGTCCTCCGCATCGACATCCAAAAACTCATCGGCATCCAAATTAAGAATCCAATCATTTTTGCAATATGACAATCCATGTGAACGTTGGGGGCCATCCCCAAGAAAAGATTGTTCGATAACTATTGCTCCCTTTGCTTTAGCTATCTCAACCGTTCGATCCTTACTAAAGGAATCAACTATAATTACTTCATTACAAACTCTAAAAAGCGCATCGATACACTCCCCTATTGTTTTTTCCTCATTGAAAGTAATAACTAATCCGCTTATCGCCATTAAACTATTTATTTGTTTTTATTAAAGTCTATTTTTAAAACTGAAAAGACGTCTTTTTTATTACCCTTTATTATCCTCTCTCATCAAAGTCATAACTGCCTAGGAATTCCTAAGCAGCAACAACTTCAACTTAACATCATGACTAATTAATCTGAAATAAAAATTACGTTATTCAATAACTTAGACTTTACCCCTCTTTTTTAGTTTAATGACGAATGTCTGTTTTAATAAAATTTTAACAACTAATCCAAATAGCACATGACTCTACAATCTCTTTTGGTCTTATCACCAAGTAAAAAATCCAAATCCCAATCTAAACGATTGGGATTTGGATTTTTTACTTAGACTCTATTAAAAGGGTAACTTATTTTTTATTTTTAATCTGAATTTTAATGAGTTTAGCATATTTCAAATAGGAGAAAAAAGCTTGAACCAATGAAATGGTTAATCCATCAAGTCCATTCAGAAAGCCTTTTTTGAAAAAATAACATCGAATAAAAGCAACTGCACCATTAAGGATAGGTTTATATCCCGAAACTCTTACGCCATCGTCATAAAGTTGTTGTGCAGCCCATGTAGAATACAAATTCTTTTTGGCAATAAACTGATTCAAATCTTTCCATGCGTAATGATGAATATGAAGATTTACTTCTGTTTTCTTAAGTCCTGACACTCTTTGATGAACCACATCTTTTGAAGGTGATGCTGTTTTTTTATTAAAAAAACGGGATGTTCTGTCAGGATACCAACCAGAGAAATTGATTAGTTTATCGTCCATATAATTATACAATCGGAAAGAGTAAACATCAAAATCGTCTTTCTCATATTTTCCAGACAAAATAAATTCTTCAGCATCGGTTGCCAAAATCTCATCGGCATCTAAGTTTAGAATCCAATCATTTTTACAATAATCAAGTCCGAAAATTCTCTGGGGACCATCACCTAAAAAAGCTTGCGAAATGACCTTCGCACCTTTTTCTTCAGCAATTTTAACAGTATTATCAACACTTAGTGAATCGATTATGATTACTTCATCGCACACTTTATAAAGCGCATCAATACATTTCCCTATATGTTTCTCTTCATTATAGGTTATAACCAGCCCACTAATTTTCATAATATCTTTTAAAACAATTTAAGTTTTCCAATTTTTAATTTCAGTCTAAATTTAAACAAACTATCCTCCCCTTTAATGTCTATCCGTTTTACCAAATAGTTATTTTTGAAAGGAAAATGATTGACTCTATTCCCTATCCGCAAGCCAAATATTATGCCATTATCAGATAATACTTTTTCAAAAACAGCAAATTTTTCATCCTTTTTGGGATAATTTCCAAAAGGATAAGCCAAAACTGGTACAATATTAAGATTATTTTCTTTTATAAAAAGGTTACTTTTTTCAAAATCACTCAGTAATTCCTCTTTTGACATTGACGCATATCTCTTATGTTCAAAAGAATGATATCCTAACTCTATCAAATTGCTGTCCAACCCATTCAATTGTTGAACACTCATTATTTTTTCCTTACCCTCAATCCAATAATCATAATTCCCTACATATGTAAACGGAACAAAAAAAGAAGCCTTTAATTGATATTTTTCAAGTAATGGTACGGCAAAAGTAAGCTGATTTTCGGTAACATCATCAAAAGTAATAATAACGCTTTTTTCGGGTAAAGAATTGCGATTTTCTAATTCATTAAAGTGAAATGTCTGATAGCCATTATCATGCAAAAACTTAAACTGAGATTCAAGTTTTTCGTTAGAAACAGTTAAATCATTGGTTTTAGATACATCATCTGTAACATTATGATACATTAGGATTGGCAACTTCGACATTAACTTTTTTTTTTGTAATATTGATGACTTTTCAAAAGTAACTTTTTTATTTAAAAATAGTCGAAACAATAATGAGAATTTTAGTTATTCAACAAAAAAGAATTGGTGACGTACTTACTAGTACAATAATATGTAACAATTTAAAAAAACAATATCCTGATGCTACGATTGATTACATGTGTTACACCAATAGCCTTGATGTACTAATAGGAAATCCAAATATTGACAACGTAGTCCCACTACCCCACAAAATAAGAAAGAATTATTTCTCACTATTTAAGTTTATTTTTGAGATTAGAGCTAAAAAATATGATATTGTAATTGATGTTTACAATAAACTGGAAACAAACCTCATTACGATGTTTACTGGAGCTAAAATTAAAATTGGCTATCATAAATGGTACACTACAATTTTCTATACCCATAATTTAAAACGCTTTGACAATAATGCAAAACCAAAATATGGTTTTGCTATTGACAACAGGCTTTTGCTATTAGAACCATTAAATTTGGATAAAAGCAAACTAGACCCCTATCCAAAATTATTTGTTAGTCCAAAAGAAAATGAGGAAACCATTGCTCTATTTGAAAAACATAAAATCAATAGAAGCAAAAAAACAATAATGATAAGTTTACTGGGAAGCGAGAAAAACAAAACTTATCCATTGGAATACATGACCAAAGTTGTTGAATACGTTGCAAACCATAAAGACGTAACAATTCTTTTTAATTATTTCGATAGTCAAATTGAAGATGCAAAAACGATTTACAATGCATGCTCAAAAGAAACTCAGGAAAAAATACGTTTCGATTTATTTGGCAAAGATTTAAGATCCTTTGTAGCGATAATGAATCAATGTGATTTAATAATTGGTAATGACGGTGGTGCCATCAACATGGCAAAAGCGTTAAACAAGCCCGCTTTCACAATTTTTTCTCCTTTTGTAGAAAAGAACATTTGGGCCACATTCGAAGATGGATTGAAAAACATTTCGGTTCATTTGAAAGATTTCAGACCCGATTTATTTACGGACATCCATCATGACGAAATAAAGAAAAACCACACTTCTTTGTACCAAATGCTAACCCCTGAATTATTTAAAGATAAAATCGATTTTTTCATAACCAGCAATACATAAAAATCAAGTCCATCAAAAAACCTATCCAATCACATTAATGGATATATCTATTATTATTGTCAATTACCGAAGTTGGAAACCTTTGCTTAAGTGTCTGGAATCAATACTTTCGGCAGATAAAGCAAATATTCTTTTTGAAGTAATCGTTGTTGATAATTTTTCGAATGATGGGCAGTTTGATTTTTTCCAAAATAAATTTAAAGGTGTTGTTTTTGTCCAAAACGATACTAATTCAGGATTTGCCAATGGATGCAATTTGGGAGCAAAAAGAGCAAAAGGAGAATATTTTCTTTTTCTGAATCCTGACACAGTAATTTCAAAAAATACCCTTGATGTATTCTACACGACATCCAAAAAACATCCTGAGATAGGAATATTATCCTGCCTTCTGAAAGACAAAAACAACCGTTATTTTAATCAAAAAAACATTTTCCCGTCACTGTTCCAGATTTTTGGTATAAGCCGCTTTTTATACCGAAAAACAAAAACCCGTTTTAACACCAACGAAGAATTCTTTTATCCTGACTGGGTTTCAGGCGCAGCCATTTTTATTAGTAAAAATAGGTTTGAAAAACTAAATGGATGGAATGAAGATTATTGGCTTTATTTTGAAGATGTAGAAATTTGCAAAAAAATCAGTCAACAAAATGGTAAAATTACAGTAACTCGAAATACAAGCATTTTACATGAGCATGGAGGTTCCTCAAGAAATGATTTTGAAACAGAACACATCAGTAAAACCGAAGTATTGATTTCGAAACACGTTTATGTAAACAATAATTTTTCTGCTTTATCCAAAGTACCAGCTCACCTTTTTCTCATTGTTTTTACAATCATTGAAAAAAGTTTTCTAACGATTTTAAGTCTATTTTTGTTTTCTAATTTAAAGTTGAAAACCAATAGACACATTCTCAAAAATCTTTGTGATTATTATTTTAATGCTGTAAAAAAACAAACTTGGCTGAGCAGACAATCCGTTAACTATCAAAAATAAATTCATGATCAATAGCAATTCCGAAAAATTGTCTGTGTTAATCATCACTTTAAATGAAGAAAAACATTTAAAAAAATTGCTGTCGGATTTGGATTTTGCTGATGAAATTGTGATTGTCGATTCATTCAGTACAGACGGGACGCAAACTATTGCCAAATCATTTCCCAAAGTAAAGTTTATTCAAAATAAGTTTAAAAATTTTTCAGCGCAGCGAAATTTTGCAATTTCAAAAGCTCAAAATGACTGGATTCTATTTCTTGACGCCGATGAGGTTTTGACACCAGAATTAAAACAGGAAATAATAGAAACTTTACAAAATAACAAAACCTATTCGGCTTACTTTTTTGAGCGGATTTTCATGTTTGAAAATAGTATCCTGAAATATAGCGGCAACCAAACCGATAAAATAATTCGACTTTTCGATAAAAAATCAGCTCGATATGATGAAAAAAAATTGGTCCATGAAAAGCTGATTGTTAATGGCGAAATTGGTTTTTTAAAAAACAAACTCATTCACTATTCCTATTCGAGTTATCAGGATTACAGGGATAAAATTATTTTTTACGGAAAATTCAAAGCTCAGGAAAAGTTTTTAAAAAACAAAAAAACAACTGTTTTCCATCAACTTTTCCATCCTGCATATAATTTCTTTTATAATTATTTCATCCGATTAGGATTTCTTGATGGAAAGAAAGGAATAATCATTTGTTATCTAAATGCTTATTCGATCGTTATTCGGTACAGAGAACTAAAAAAACTTTGGAAACAAAACCAAGACTTTATTTCTTCCAAAACTTAAGTTTCTTTTTTAATCTTTTCTTTCTATAGAATTTCTCCTGAAAATCGGCAGTGTATTTCCAAAGTGTTTCGAAAATCAAACTCTCCGATTCGCCTGAAAGTTTTGCATATTCGTTGCTCATTACCGCAACCATTTCCTTTAATGGTGTCAAACGGCGCAGATTTTTCATTCGCAGATCAAACGACATTTTTTCATGAAAACTCATTCGGTTCAAATCGACCAAAAAGAAGTCATACTGGTCTTCGATATTCTTTTTAATCAATGTATTTCCAGGTGAATGATCTTTGAATTCAATCCCTTTTTGATGCAAAGAATACGAAAAACGAGTAAATTGGCGAAGGATATTATCACGATCAGGATAAGAAGGTATTTCGACCAATTCCCGATATGTCAAATCACACTCAAGATGTTCGCTCGCATAATAACTGTCTTTCAACCCTATCCAGTCGTAATTTTCAAGATAAGCAAGAGGTTGAGGTGTCCCAATTCCTTTTTCCAATAAAAGCGTAGCAAACTCAAAAGAGCGCCTTGCTTTGGACTTTCTAAAATACCGATAAGCTATTTTATTGATTAAATTGGGTGTTTTGAAAGATTTAATATTCATCGTCAATCCCCCAAGTTCAAACAACTTGATAACATTTCTTTTGCCGTCGCCAAAGAGTTTTCCAGTAGTTTTGAAATTAGAAATACAATCTTTGATTGCTATTGACTTTGAACTTAATTTAGGATTTACAGTAAAATACATAAATTATTTATGACTTTAATTTTTTACAAAAATACCAAATGATTTTTTAGAACCATAAAAAAGATTACCGATACAACAAATTATTTGTAATCAAAATTTTGATGTAATTCTATTTTTTTATTCGTTCCTTTGTGTAATGAAATTATTAAATACAATCTATAATCAACCATTTAGAATTCTTAATACTCAATAATATTTTCTATCTAATATTGCCAATTAAAATCAAACATTCACTATATCGCCCAAAATTATCTATTAAATATTTTTATTAAACAATATGATATTCCCTAGTTCCAGTTTAATAACAGCTGTATATAATCGTTCTGAAGCGCTAGAACTCATTTTTCTAAGTTTGATCAATCAAACTGTTTTGCCCAATGAAATAATTATTGCTGATGACGGATCAGGAGAAAACATAAAAAAAATGATAGATAATTTTAGAGATAAACTTCCTATTCCTATTATCCATGTTTGGCAAGAAGATAACGGCAATCAGAAACCACGAATTTTAAACAAAGCAATTGCCAAATCTAATTGTGATTATATCATACAAATTGATGGGGATATAATTATGAATAAACATTTTGTCGAAGATCATTTAACGTTTTGTAAAAAAGGCTATTATCTTTTTGGTTCAAGAGTCAATATTCAAAAATCAATTCTGGAAAGCGTCAATAAATTCAAAACAATGCATTTCAATTTTTTTTCAAAAGGAATTAAAAGACGAAGCAGGACCATTAGAATTCCATTCTTAATGAAATTTTCTAAAAAAGTTGACAAACGTTCTTCAAAACTTCGAGGATGTAATTTATCTTTCTGGAAAAAAGACTTTATAAGTGTAAATGGCTATAATGAAAACTTAGTTGAAGCATGGAAAGAAGACTCCGAACTAATTGAAAGAATGCATAACAATGGAATAAAAGGCATCAGATTAAAATTTGCAGGTATTGCTTATCATCTTTATCATAAATCTCAAAACAATCCGCAACTGGAAATTAATTTAAAAATCGAGAGGGAAACAATAGAAAAGAAACTCAAGTTTACAGATAAAGGAATAAATCAATATCTATGATTGGAGTGTTTTTTTTAAATCCAATGAAATTTTGGCAAGTTATTTTCAATCTCGCTTTTAGGCATTGAATTTCCAATTCCTAAAACAAGGTTTTCACTTCCCAAAATACCGGAATTAAATCAAACTATTTGTTGTTCATTACTCCCCTCCATTTGCCACAAAACATGCAATAATCTCATAATAAAAACGTTTTTTTATACAAATGCAATTGAATTTTACTCAAATATATTTCGTTTATTTGCAAAATTAGATGGTATCATAAATTTATTATAACATAGAGGGATTTAGCAAAAGAACTCAGCAATTAAGCTAAACAATCAAAAAAAACTGCCTTTTTTCGGAAAAAATAATCAACAGACATGATATTTGACATCGCAATAATTCTTATTAATTATAATTCAAGTAAGCATACTATAAATTGTATTCAATCCATAGTAGATAATACTTCCGAAAAACTTAACTATCAAATCATAATAACTGATAATTGTTCAAGAAAAGAAGACTATTTGGCGCTTAAAGAATTTTGTGAATCTATTTCTTTACCGAATTTGGAACTTCACAGAAGCAATATCAATACCGGCTTTGGTGGTGGAAACATGAATGGAATCCAATATGCCAACTCAAAATATTATGCGTTTATAAATAACGACACATTACTTTTAAACGATTGTTTATCGATTCTAAAAAACACATTAGACAATGATCCTAGTATTGGAATTGCTGGAGGACAATCGCATAAGGAGAACGGAGATTTTATGATTTCATTGGATCATTTTACTTCTCCTTTAAAAGAAATTGTTGGACGGGATTTTCTTGAATTTATCAATCCAAAAAAATATCCGAAAAGAAAAAAAAGACACACAACTCCAATACAGGTAAGCTTTGTACCAGGTAGTTTCATGTTTTTAAGAGCCGCGGATTTTAATGAAATAGGCGGATTTGACACCAATATTTTTCTTTATTATGAAGAAACTGATTTGTGTCTAAGATTAAAAAAAATAGGAAAACATGCTTGTTTAGTCCCTGATGCAAAATTCATTCATTTGCATGGAGCCAGCACAGAGCAGATGCCTATGGCAATTAAAAAAGAAATAAAAATGTCTTTGTTATATGTGATAAGAAAACATTATGGCTTCTTTGGACACAAAATTGTTCTCACTCACCTGATAATAAAATATTTTTTTAGTAGTATTTTTAAACCAAAAAATTGGCCCTTATTTTTTTTGATATTAGGTGGTGCCCACATAAGTAATTCATTGAAATCAAAGCAAACAATAACAACTCTCTAATGAAAATAACCAAAAAAATTAAACATTATTTTACCAGGATTCGAAAAATCAATAGACTTGAAAAAGAGAATTCTAAAATAGTGACTAAATCTTTGGGTGAGACAAATAGAGTACCGTTATTATTTGAAGCATCAGAAACACCAAAAGTTTCTATAATAATCCCGTTTAATAATCAAGAAATTTATACTTGGAATTGCTTATCTTTTTTAAACAGATATTTAACAAATGACATTCCGTTTGAAATTTTATTAATAGATGACAATAGTGCAGAAACCTATGATTTCTCTTTAATAGAGGGCATTTCTATTTATAGAAACAATGAACATTTAGGCTTTTTAAAATCCATAAACAAAGGAATTCAATTAGCTAAAGGAGAATATATTTATACTTTAAACAACGATACTGAAGTACAGGAAAATTTTTTAAATGAATTATTTTTTGTTTTCGAAAATTTCGAAAATGTTGGTGCGGTCGGATCGCAATTACTCAATCCAAACGGGAGCCTTCAAGAAGCAGGTGCTGTTTTTAAGAAAGACTTCAATTATAGACAAATTGGCACTCATAAAAAAACATATTATCCTGAAGTAAATTATATTGTAAAAGTTGATTATTGCTCAGATTGTAGTCTTTTATTCAAAAAACTAGACGATAATGGGAATATTAATTTGTTTGATGAACAATTTTCACCGTCGTTATTCGAAGAAAAAGACTTTTGCTTAAACTTAAAACAAATACAGAAAAAAGAAATATACTATACTCCTTTTTCGAAGATTGTTCATTACAGTGACAAAACTTACAATTCATCCAAAAGTAAAACACTTTATAAAAACAATTCTGAAAAATTCAAAGCAAAATGGAGTAAGCAACTTAAGGAAATAAAAGCAATAACTATTGAAAATAGGGTTCAAGAGATTTACAATAATAAATCAATTGTTTTTTTTAATGCAATTGTTCCTGAATTTGACAGGGATTCTGGCTCTAATAGATTGAAAGAAATAATACAGAGTTACATTGAACTAAACTATCATGTTACTTTAATATGTCCATCTGTTTATAAAGATAACAGTTATATTCCTGTTTTTCAAAAAATGGGAGTAAATGTCTTTTATGAACATAAAATGTTTGCTGGCTTAAAAAAATATCTAATCAATCAAAAAATAAAAGCATCTATTGCCTGGTTTTATGGACCAAAACAATTTACGTCAACTTATAAAATAGTCCAAAAAATAATGCCGAAAGCAAAATTGGTTTATGATATGGTTGATATCCATCATCTAAGATATAAAAGGGCCATTGAACTAGAACCAACGAGAATTTCTTTTCGCAAGAAATATTTAAAATACAAAAAAAGCGAGTTTAAGGCTTCCGAATTGGCAGATTTTGTAATTACAATTTCAAAATTTGAAGAAGATTACATGAAATCCATTTGTGCAGAGAATAAAATAATTACTATATCCAACATCCATTATCCTAAAATAAATTATAACGACACCTTGCCTTTTGAAGAAAGGAAAAACATCCTTTTTATAGGTTCAACACACTCTCCAAACGTAGATGCCTTGTATTATTTACAAAATGATATAATGCCTTTGGTTTGGGATAAAATTCCCGATTTAAAAGTAAATATTATTGGTAATGTAAAAGATGTTATAAAGGATATTGAACATCCGAACTTAATTTTCTTAGGGTACGTCGAAAACATTGACAATTACTTTATTTCCAATAAATTCATGATAGCTCCATTACGATATGGGGCGGGAGTAAAAGGAAAAATAGGGCAATCTTTTGAATATTATTTGCCGGTTATTACCTCATCAATTGGGGCAGAAGGAATGCATTTGGTAGACAAAGAAAATGCATTGATTGAAGACACCACTGAAGGATTTGCTAAGGCCGTAATTGACCTATACACCAATAAAGAATTGTGGGAAAAGCTACAAAGTAATTCTGAAGCCAGTTTACACCCATTTTCCAGACAAATTTTGAAAGAGACTCTTCAAAAAATAAATTAAACTAATTGATATTTTATTACTCTTATTTGAAAATAACATCAATTTTTTCGTAACACGTTTGTGTATCATTATTATTGATAAAATACTCTTTTCCGTATTCTGAAATTTCAGCATATTTTACCTTATCGTTAAGCAATAATTCAATATTGGAAGCAAATTCTTGAGGTATGTTAGCAACCAAACATCCATTATTTGTCTTATTACTCATGCCATCCACTCCCCTAACATTACACACAACAGGTACCCCAAATGACAAGGCCTCTACTACTTTAATTTTCAATCCTGTTCCAGTCAACATCGGACAAATAGCCACTTTTGAAGTGGAATAATATTCATCCAAGCTATCAACAAAAGGCAATTTAGTAACATTACCAAGATCAGAAATATGATCGCAAATTCTGCCTATAACAAGGATATTTATTTCTTCATTTAGCAATGGATAAACCTCATTAAAAAACCAATTTGCACTAACAATATTATGTGAATTGCTACTTGCCACGTAAATCAGATCATATTTTTTATGTTCAGTAGTTTTACTGAATTTATTCTCAATAATATGTGACAGTGTAATCACTTCTTTCTTTACAAATTGTGAAAAGAGATAGTTTTCTTCGACTGAAATAACAAATATTTCATCAAAGTGATTTAGTAATTCTATTTCTTTTTGGAAATATTTACCAAGACTAAAACCTCTTAGGTCTTGAAATTGTGAAGTCAAAAAATCATGAGTGTCAATACAAAGCTTTGCCTTTTTAACATATGGATTATCAATCACCAACCCTGCCCAATAGGCATATGAAATAATGATATAATCATATTCATTTGATTTTAAAATAGCATTAAATTCAGCTTGATGTCCAAATCTTGTTCTATTAAGATACTTAGCTCGTCTTAAAACAAAATTAAGAAGTGAATAACCAAAAAAATATTTTATTTGATTCTTACTCCTTTTAAATTGTTTAAGTAAATAACCTTTATTAATCAGGTTAACGGATTCTAATTCCTTAATATTATTAAAAGAAAACTCTTTAGATTCAACTCCTACAAAATCAACTTTTATGGATCGAGTTTCAAAATATTTCAATAAAGCATTGGCTCTCGCATTATTGCCTTGATTTAATAATAAAGGATTTTCAGGGTAAAAATATAAGATGTTCATTTTTGTTTAGGTAAAAATAATAAAAGGACATCCGAAAAAACTTTTAATAATTTCCACGGAAACGAAAACTTCTTTATATATAAAATATTTCGGATCCTCCTTAACGACGCCAATTCTGTCAAATCCTTTAAACGATTATAATCATCAATTAACAATGGGAAATACTTTTTCATTACTATTTCACGCTCTTTGAGCTTAGTAGATTCGGATTCCGGTCTGGAAGATATTCCTTCAAAATCATAATATGAAACAATACAATCTATGTGTTGATATGAAATATTTTTGAAGACCAAACCATAAATTAAAAACTCCCAGTCTGACACAATTTTCAGTTTTTCATTATAAAAGAAAATATCATTAAAAAGTGTTCTCTTAATGAAACAAGACTGGTGACAGATACCATCATGACTAAAAAAATAAAAACTTAATTCATCCGGGTATTTTACAATTCTTTCTTTATTACTGCCTTTAAAAATCACATCCCCATAATACAAATCAAGATTTCCATTGAGTGATTTTTGAATTTCATCAAGTGTTATTTTTGAATAAAAAACATCTCCAGCATTCAGAAAAAAAACATACTCACCTGTTGCTGCGCGAATACCTTTATTCATAGCATTGTAAATTCCAGAATCAGGTTCTGAAACCCAATAATCAACGGTCTCTTTATGTTTTTTAATTAATTCTTTACTCCCATCATTACTATTGCCATCAATAATAATGTATTCAAAACCTTTATAGGTTTGCTCCAGAATACTGTTGATTGTTTTTTCTAAACCAACCTTATCGTTATAATTTACCGTTATTATACTCAGTTTTTTCATTTAGAGACTATATTTCCAGAATTTTAATCTTTTAAATCTATTTTTTCTTTTTTCCCTTTCAATTTCTTTTAATCTGAATTCTAGATTATGCTCTCTTTGTAACGTATAATAATCGGCCGCTCCATTTGGCAACATCAAGGTCGGATGACTAATTTTATCTTCCAAATTATAAGTTTTTAATGAATCAAAACCATTATTTGAAAAAGTATGTGTTGCATCACTGCCAAAACCTATATTCGATATTAAATTAACATTTGGCATTACTGATAAACCATTGTTAAACATATTGGTAATTGCCCATTGATAATCCCAGGTATTTACTTCATTATTATGAACACGATTTAAAATAGATGCCCAATCGTCGGCTAATAATTTATCTTTAAGGATTCCTAAAAAAGTCTCGCCCCCATCAATCCCTCTATATTTATCCAACTCAACATCATAATCTTTCCACGCTCTTCTCCATGAAGCCCATCCCCAAACATGGGATAACTTTGAAAAATAATAACTTCCATCTGATCTTGAAATTCCATCTTGAAAATTACTTCCGGCAATGAATCTCACTCTTTCATCATCATTATAATAAGAAAGCATTACATCACAAAATCTAAAAAAGTCATTATTTGGCAAACAATCATCTTCTAAGACAATTCCCGCCGGTTCATTTTCAAAAAACCAGTCTATAGCACTTGAAACAGCATATTTACAGCCTAAGTTTTCGTCTTTAAACAAAGTTTTAACCTCACATTCCCAATCGATTACGGAAACTATTTCTTTTACTTCTTTACACTTTTCTATGTCTGACTCATTGTTTTGTCTCAAACCATCAGCGGCGATATATAGTCGTTTTGGTTTTGCCTTTCTTATTTCTTCAAAAACAAGTTTTGTCGTAGAAGGCCTGTTGAATACTAAAAATAAAACGGGAAACTGAGCTTGGTACATTTTTCTTCCTAAATTGATTTTTTATATAATTCCAAACATTTATTGGCCGCATCTTCCCAGTCAAATTTTGCAACTTGTTTATATCCTTTTTGGATAAATTCATTTCTTGCATTTGCATCATTTAGTATAAAATTTACTTTTTCATACAAATCTTCAGACTTAGTAATATCAAAATAAATTCCAGCTTCTCCTGCAACCTCAGGGAAAGAACTATGATTTCCTAATATGACAGGACAACCACAAGCCATCGATTCTAATACAGGGATTCCAAAACCTTCGTACAAAGAAGGAAACACGAAACATCTGGCTTTTTGATAAAAGTGGCCCAATTCGTTTTCTTCAAACCTTTTGTAAATAATTTGATTTTCAAGCCCTAAAGACCTGATGTGTTCAATTTCATCCTCTGAAAATTCTCCTCCTCCTGCACATACGACATGTAAACTACTATCTTTCTTTAATAATTCAAATATAGCATTAATAAAAAAAGTGAAGTTTTTATAATTGTATCTTGTCCCAACAAATAAGATATAGTTTAAAGGCAAATCAACACTACAATTTGGTGTAATTTTTATTGAATTTCCATGATAAATAACTTTAATTTTTGAAGCATCAATATGTGGATATATTTTAACAATGTCATTTTTTGTATTATTCGACACTGCGATTATTTTAGTCGCTTTCTCCAGTAATACGAGTTTGTTTTTTGAATTCATATCCATCTCATCAAAGTACTGCGGAAACAACTCATGTATCATATCATAAACGGTCAACACAAATGGCTTTGCACCAATACTTTCCAAAAAATAAGTATCATAATACGTAGGAACAAACAAATTATAATCTTGTTTCATTGCCTTTTTAAAAAGCCTCTCGTTTCCTTTTTTAATTTTTTTTCGAACACTTATTCCAAAAAAATTAAGGGTTTTGATTAACAAAACAACTCCTTTTAGCTTCTTATTCAAGTGAACATCTTCATTTAAATAAACATTAGATGTTGCATAAATAGGAATGTCTAATTCAACATTTTCCTTTCTTGATATAATTGAAAAAATTTCTGTGTAATATCTAGAGATGCCTCCATATTCTTGTTGGTGAAAAATTTGCGGGTCTAAAACTATTTTCATAAATATTACATAAACTTATTGAAAAATGAAAGAAAGCAAAGATAACCCTATTTTAAAAAAAAACTATATTTGCTTTACGAAAGTTATAACCTATCTATATGTTCAAAATGAAATGTAAAATCTGTAATTCGAACACTGAAAAAATTTTTGAAAAAATTATTCTACAAAAATACCAATCCAATTATCACAAATGTTCTAATTGCGGTTTTGTTCAGACTGACGAACCAATTTGGCTTAAAGAAGCTTATCAATCTGCGATTACCTCTTTAGATATAGGTATGATAAGTCGAAATAATAATTTAAAAACGGAATGTATTCAAATTATAAACTCTTGTTTTCCAGAGGCCAAAATCTTTCTAGATTATGCAGGAGGATACGGAATGTTTGTCCGATTAATGAGAGACTCTGGTTTTGATTTTTACAGACAAGACGATTACTGTGAAAATATTTTTGCTAATCATTTTGACATAAAAAATACTCAAATTAAGAAATTCGACATTGTAACAGCCTTCGAAGTTTTAGAACATTTTGAAACCCCTCTCACAGAAATTGAAAAGATATTTAATTTCTCAGATTCTGTTATTTTTTCAACTGAAATTGTGCCTGAATCTAATCAAGAAATTGAAAATTGGTGGTACATCGCACAAGAGACAGGACAACATATTGCATTTTACACAAAAAAATCAATGGAGTTAATTGCAGAAAAATTCAACAAAAATTATTATTGCAGAAACCACAACATACATGTTTTTACTTCAAAAAAACTAACCAATTTACAAGTAGATTTTGCTTTCAATAACAATCCAAAGCATAAAAAATACTTTTGGTCAAAAGGAAGACGCCAAAAATATGAAGTTCAAAGAGAATCTCTTACCCCTTCTGATTATCAATACATCAAAGACTTATTAAATGCAACAAATGAATAACGAAAAAACTTATTTATTTACAGTATTTTATAAAAAAAACATAGTGTTTTTTTTAAAAAATCTAAACATTTTAAATGAAAATAACAATAATTAGCTATGATAATTGGGGGTTAAACCAACATCTGAAAAATATTTTAGCTGAAAATGGACATACCGTTCGCCATATCAATTTTTTCGATTTCAAACACAAGTACTCTAATTTCGGGGCCAAACTTTATAATTTCATTTTAAAAACTTTTTTTAACAAAAACATTAAAAATATTTATTACGGCAATGAAATACTTAAAAAACTAGCCGAAAATAATGATCCGCAAGATGTAATCTTAACCATAAAAGGCGATTTTATTGATCCCAAATCTATTTTAGATTTCAAAAAGTTTAGCAAAAAATCTATAGGCTTTTTTAACGACAGTATTACTAGATGTCCGAAAATAAAAAGGGTTATTTCTTCTTTTGACGAAGTATATTCATTTGAAAAAAATGATTGTCTCAAACACAATTTAACGTTTATAACTAATTGGATCTATCCAATAGAAAATATTAATCAAAGTAAGGAACAATTCCAGGTATACAATATTAGTTCCAAAGACAAAAGAGTTCTTCTTTTATCAAAAATTGCACAAATTTTAAAAGAGAACAAAATCAATTATAAAATCATCATTTTTGATAAAAAAAATAAAAATCACGATCAAAATCTGGAATACACCCCTAAACCAATTCCATTAGCAGAAGTCAATAACAATTTATGTAATGCCCAAGTTTTATTGGATATCAATCGAAAAGGACAGAGCGGTCTTACATTTAGGGTATTTGAAAGTATAGGTTTAGAAAAAAAACTAATCACTACAAATGCCGATATCAAAAATTATGATTTCTACAACCCTAATAATATTTTGATTTTTGATGAAAACAGCCCAAACATTCCTTTATCTTTTTTCAATACAGATTATGAAAAGATTCCTGAAATTATTTTCAAAAAATACACTTTAGATGGATGGATAAATCAAGTTTTCCTCTAATTCAACTAAATTATTTCAAAACTCAGCAAAGAAAACCTTTTACAAAAAGTATATTTGCACTTTTGATTATTTCATTAACATAAAAATACTATGAAACTATCTGTTGCCATGTGTACTTATAATGGCGAAAAATATATCAAAGAACAACTTGAAAGTATTTTAACCCAAACAGAAGCTATCGACGAAATAATCATTTGTGATGATGGATCTACTGATAAAACTATCAAAATTATTGAACAATTCCAGATTGAACATCCCAATAGAATATCACTACATCAAAATCATATCAATTTAGGGAGTACCAAGAATTTTGAAAAAGCCATTTCTAATTGCACAGGAGATTATATCTTTTTGAGTGATCAAGACGATATTTGGAAAAAAAACAAAGTCGAGAAAGTAATACAATATTTCCAAGAAAATACATCTATTGAAGCTGTTTTTACCAATGGTGATTTAATTAATGACAAAAGTGAAATTTTCACAAAAAATAGTCTTTGGGATGCTATTTTTTTCATCGAAAATCAATTAGAAAAACCCATTGATTTATTCAAACTGATTACTTCCAAAAGAAATATGGTAACCGGAGCAACGCTTTGTATCAAAAAAGAAACAAAAGACATAATTTTGCCATTTCCGGATTTTAAAAAATGTTATCATGATGAATGGATTGCGATTATCATTGCTAACATAAATAAATTAACCTATCTGACTGAAGAATTAATATCATACAGAATCCATTCTGAGCAACAAATTGGAGGAAAAAATAGTATTCAAGCAACAACATCTCAAAAACATCTGAAACTTAGCAATTATATTTTAGGTACTGCAACCCCAAAATCTTACCAAGATTTTAACCAATTATCTAAAACTTATTTTCGGAATTATTTAAAATTTAAACAGTTTTACGAAAATACAGAAAACGACTGCCCCGTTAATTTTAAAGAAATAACAGAAAGTAATTTAGAGTTATTCAAAAAATTTGACGACTCCTTAAAAAAATTGAACCCTATTTTCTATTTCTTCCAAAATTTGTCAGACAAAATTAGAGGTAAAAGGCAAATGCAATTAAAATAATAAAAATCTAAATGATGTTTTATAGGTTTGAGCTATGTAAATATGAAGAATCAAGATAATCCTTTTAATCATATATTTTACCATTTATAGTCAGTACCGCAATCAAATATCAAATTTTTTTTTCTTTTAAATAATGTAAGGCTCCTTCATAACATTGTAAAATTTTATGAGATTATCGAAAATATTAAAAAAGAATCTGATCTTTTTTGAGTCAATAAATCACTAATTCTCCTCCAAAAAAAAATTATCTACATAAAAATACACAGATAATTTGAATACATTCTAGAAAAACTGGAGGAAACAAGTTTTATAAAGATAACACAACTCTCAAATTTTAAATTAATAATCATTTTTGTCCACAATTCCTCATCAAATATTTTAAAAACATTTTCTTTACGATAAAAATACTACAAAAAAAAATATGTTATTTCTTAAATTTAAACTAATATTGCGTCGTTAATTTAAATAAATAAAAATGAAAAAAACAATTCAAATAAGTATTTACTTATTTTTTACACTATTTCTTTATTCTTGTTCAACTGAACTTCCAGTTGAATATCAGACTGAAGCGGAATTACCCATACTTTCAATTAACAAAAGTAATCTAACAAAACGTCCAGGTGATGGAAAATTTGATGCGTTAGGTGATGGATATGATATAACAGGAGAATATGCTAATCCAAGTTCTGTACGTAATACAGTAATCGATATTGCAAAATTTAAAGCAGAAAATCCTGATCGTTTTTATGAAGATAACCTATTTGAATCTGAATACAAAGAGGAATATGCCGAGAATGCATTAATATATTCAAAAATCCTCTCTAATAAATTAACATCGACTAATGAATACCAAGCATTTGGAAAAACAATTTCTACAGTATTTGGTAATTCTTCAGGTACCACATCCAAATTTGATGGAAAGTACATTTATGGCAGTTACAATATTACAATAAAACATAAAAGAATATGGCTTAATACAACCAGCACTGTCTTAATGAATTATCTCAATCCAACATTTATTGAAGATATAAACACCTTTACACCTGAAACAATAGTAAGTAGATACGGAACACATGTCTTGTTAGACATATATCTAGGAGCTAAATTAGAAGCTCTTTTTCAATGCGAAACATTAAATATTGATCGAACACTCGCCGCAAGAATTGGAATAAAAACAAGTATGAACGAAGTTTTTGGAATTGATGATGAGCAAAATATTGATATTTCATTAAAAAATCAAAATAAGTACGCAAAACTTTCATATAAAACTAGAGGTGGCGACCCAACAAAATCATTGGTAGGACAAGTAGACCTTGACCAAGGTAGTCCTCGTACAATCGATCCTGCTCCTTGGCAAAGTACTGCAACGTCAAACTATTCTACAATAGTAGATTTTGGACCTGATACTGGAGACAAAGAAGCTGGTTTGGTTAGCATATATAATTTTGTTTCTGATCCTGTAAAAAAAGCCGCCCTTAAAGCGTATGTAGATCAATATTTAATTGATAATGGAGTTAATATGGAGTATAAAGCAATTCCTATTTATAGATATTATATTGGAACAGGGGATCACTTTTACACGCAAAAATCAACAAGTCCCCCAAATTATATATCAGAAGGTATTGAGTTTTATGCGTTTAACTATAAAGTTCCAAATACAGTACCAATTTACAGGTATTATTGTGCTCTAAAAGATGATCACTTTTATTCAAAATCATCGGTATGCCCACCATATTATGTATCAGAAGGCATTGAATTTTATGCGTATGAAAACCAAGCTCCTAATACTATTCCCATTTACAGATATTATGTAGATTTTGGTAAAGGTAAATTTGCTGATCATTTCTATTCAAGATCACCTATTACTCCAATTGGATATGCCAAAGAAGGCATAGAATTCTATGCATATCCAACAGCAAACTAAATAAAAAATTCACAGATTTTTCGATTCCAAACCAAACAAAAAAAGTGGCTACTTCAAATCTATTTTGAAATAGCCACTTTGCTTTAAGCATATTTGGATTATCTTTGGCTTTTAACTTAAAACAAAATGGACGTTAATCAAGAAGTACACAACGCATTTGAAATCATAAAAGAAGGGGGAATCATACTCTACCCTACTGACACTGTTTGGGGAATTGGTTGTGATGCAACTAACCCTGAAGCGATTGCTAAAATATACAAACTCAAACAAAGAGCCGAAACACAGAGCATGATTTGCCTAATGAATGGCGAAAAAATGGTTTACAATGTTTTCAAGGAAATTCCGGAAGTTGCTTGGCAAATCATCGATTTGTCCGAAAAACCAACGACATTAATCCTAGATCAACCGCGAAATGTGGCTCCAAATATTATTGCACCTGATAACACATTGGGAATGCGCATTGTTAAAGAACCTTTTTGTTTCAAATTAATGGAACGCATGAAGAAACCATTGGTTTCCACTTCGGCTAATATTTCAGGGCAACCAACTCCAAAAAGTTTCAAAGAAATTAGCCCCGAAATTATAAAAGGCGTGGACTATGTTGTAAATTTGCACCACGATAAAATCACCGAAAAAGCATCTACAATCATTAAATTAACTAATGATTCACAGGTAAAAGTGATTCGTAAGTAAAATAATTAGCCACAGATTCACAGATTAAAATCTAAAAATCATATGAGTTTAATCTAAAAACCTATATGAAACATAATTTTATTCTAAATTTGAGATTTACTAAAGTCATTACATGTCAAATTATTTATACGAAGAAGATACTTATAAAATTATTGGAGCCTTAATTGAAGTTCACAAACATTTGGGTAAAGGTTTTTCTGAAATTGTTTACAAAGATGCGTTCGAATATGAGTTAAACAAGATTAACATTTCTTTCGAAAGAGAAAAAGAATATTTAGTTCATTACAAAGACACAATTTTAAATCATAAATTCTATGCTGATTTTATCGTTTTAGATAAAATCATTATTGAAATAAAATCCACTGATTCAATACATGAAAAACATATTTCTCAATGTTTGAATTATCTACACGTTTCAGGTCATAGACTTGCAATTTTAGTTAATTTCAATAAGACTTCCCTTGAATACAAAAGAATTATCAAATAATATTTTGAAAAAAAATCTGTGAATCTGTGGCTACTTTAAATAATTACAAAAAAGCTCTAAATAATAAAATTTTCGAAGTCATTGCGCAGGCTTCCCAAGAACTTAATGTCGAAAGCTATGTCATTGGCGGTTTTGTCCGTGACTTACTTTTAAAAAGGGATTTCAAAAAAGACATTGATGTTGTAGCTGTTGGGAGCGGAATCGAATTGGCTTTAAAAGTTTCTGATTTGCTTCCTAAAAAACCAAAAGTTCAGGTTTTCAAGACGTATGGAACCGCAATGTTGCGCTTTGAGGACACCGAAATTGAATTTGTGGGAGCCCGAAAAGAATCCTATAATCAGGACAGTCGAAATCCAATTGTAGAAAACGGAACGCTTGAAGATGACCAAAACAGACGCGATTTCACTATAAATGCGTTGGCATTATCTTTAAATTCAAACACCTTCGGAGATCTTTCTGACCCTTTCGGAGGTATTGCCGATTTGGAAAACAAAATCATAAAAACACCTCTTGACCCCGATATCACCTTTTCTGATGATCCTTTGCGAATGCTCAGAGGAATTCGGTTTGCGACTCAATTGGGTTTTGACATTGACCAATATTCATTGGACTCGATTACCAAAAATGCCGAGCGCATCAAAATAATCTCTGGTGAGCGAATCGTTGAGGAATTAAACAAAATCCTTTCGACCGATAAACCTTCAGTTGGATTTTTATTACTGTATAAAACAGGGCTTTTGGATATTATCCTTCCTGAATTAACTGCTTTAAACCAAGTAGAAGAAATCGAAGGACACACACACAAAAACAATTTTTACCACACCCTTGAAGTAGTTGACAATATTTGCCCAAACACTGATGATGTTTGGTTACGCTGGTCTGCATTGCTTCACGATATTGGAAAAGCACCAACTAAACGCTTCAACAAAAAACAAGGCTGGACTTTTCACGGACATGAATTTCTAGGTGGAAAAATGGCAAAAAAGATATTCGAACGCCTACACATGCCGTTGAATCACAAAATGAAATTTGTGCAAAAAATGGTTATCATGAGTTCCCGTCCAATCGTTTTGGCACAGGATATCGTAACCGATTCGGCCGTAAGACGCTTGGTTTTTGATGCCGGCGAAGATGTCGAAAATCTTATGACACTCTGCGAAGCCGATATCACAACGAAAAACCCAAATAAATTCAAAAAGTATCATAAAAATTTTGAAATTGTCCGCCAAAAAATCGTGGAAGTAGAAGAACGCGACCATATTCGTAATTTTCAACCACCTATTTCCGGTGAGGAGATTATGGAAATTTTCGACTTAAAACCTTCTCGCGAAATCGGAACGCTGAAAGAAGCCATTAAAGAAGCCATACTAGAAGGAGAAATTGCCAATGATTATGACGCCGCTTATGGATTTATGATGGCAAAAGCAGAAAAAATGGGTTTGAAAAAAACGGAGAAATAATTGAAAAAGATTAACATATTTAAAAAATGAAAAATAACAAATCCGTAATTATCTGGCTCCTTTCCGGTTGCTTTTTAGTATTTGTAATGGTTGTCGTGGGCGGTATCACCCGATTGACAAACTCTGGTTTATCCATGACCGATTGGCATCTGGTAACCGATACGCTCCCTCCTCTTACCGAAGCCAAATGGCAGGAAGCTTTCGAGCAATACAAACAATTTCCTGAATACCAAAAAATCAACATCCACAACGATTTTACCCTATCCGACTATAAATTCATCTATTTTTGGGAATGGTTCCACCGTTTCATCGGAAGAATAATTGGCCTTGTATTTATCGTTCCTTTCTTTTATTTTCTGTGGAAGAAAAAGATTGACAAAGCAACTTTAAACAAATGCTTTATACTTCTTGGAATGGGTGCTTTGCAAGGATTTTTCGGCTGGTTTATGGTTCGAAGCGGTTTGGTGGACAACCCGGACGTGAGTCATTTCCGCCTTTCGTTGCACCTGACTTTTGCCTTCATCACATTTGCTTATACACTTTGGGTAGCTTTGGATTTAATTTATCACGACAAAAAAGCCCCAAATATTCCTTTGAAAAAAATAGCCCGAATCACACTGATCCTCTTACTTTTGCAAATCATCTACGGAGGTTTTGTTGCGGGGCTCAATGCCGGCCTAGTACACAACCACTGGCCCATGATGAGTGACGGGCAATTCATTCACGAAAGTGTGTTCATCGAGCAAAAAACACTCTTCTTAAATCTTGTCGAAGGAAAAAGTGGCGTGCAGTTCGTTCACAGAACATTGGCATACGTAGTAGTGGGATTCATTCTGTTCTTGTATTTCAAAGGCAAAAAATCCAATCTCGACTCCCAACAAAAAAACGGTCTAAACGCTTTGGTTTTCATTGTATTCCTTCAATTCATTTTGGGTGTTTACACCCTGCTTTGCTACGTACCGCTTTGGTTGGGCTTAACTCACCAAGTCAACGCTTTCTTTTTACTGACCGCAATGACTTATACTTTGCATCGATTGAGCAAATAAAAATGTTTTTTTTAGGAGCGAAAGAATAGGCTTTATCAGCAGGCATGGATTCCTGCTATCCGCTACAATCCTCCTGTGTCTCGTTGAAAAAACGAGACACAGGAGGATTTTTGCTTCTATCAGGGCTAAAGAATAAGCAATAGGCTTATTTGAAAATATTATTTTCATTCCGTATGTCTTTGCGAGGAACGAAGCAATCACACTTGTTTTCACCCTCTTTACTTGCTTAATTTCGCGTGATTGCTTCGTCCCTCGCAATGACTCAACTAACTCAAAAAAATCCGCATAAATCAGTTGCATCCGTATCATCCGTGGCTAATTAACCTATTCCAACTTCCAAACGTAAATTCTAGGTTAAAAAAGCGTTATTTTTGCAGTTACACTTTATTATTCCATCCTAATTATTTGCTATAAAATGCCAAAACTCGCCCCAAAACATCAATTTCTCGATCTTTCCGATTACGGCAGACCATTGGCACGTTTATGGGCAAATTGGCTAAAAAACACCCGCTTCACTCCCATACATGTAACCCTGATTTTCGGTGTTTCAGGATTGATTGCGATTTATTGCATTTTGCAAAACCACTACTTTACCGCTTCCTTTTTTCTGATTTTAAAATCAATAATCGATGCTGTGGATGGCGAACTCGCACGTGTCAAAAAAACACCATCCTATTCCGGCAGATACCTCGATAGTATATTCGACCTCATCCTTAATTTTTTGATTTTCATGGCGATCTGTTATATATCCCAAACTACTTTTTGGCTAAGTCTATTGGCTTTCATTGGGATACAGCTTCAGGGTACGCTTTTCAATTACTACTATGTGATTTTGAGAAACCATTCGGCGGGTGGAGATGCAACTAGCCAAATTTTCGAAGATCATTCCCCTCGTGCTTTACCGGGTGAAAGTCAAAAATCTGTAGAAATTTTGTTTGCAATCTACACTGTTGTTTATGGTGTTTTCGACAAAATAATCCATACTTTGGACAGTTCGGCCTATAAAGTAAAAACCTTTCCAAACTGGTTTATGACATTGGTTTCCCTTTATGGATTGGGTTTTCAATTGCTATTGATTGCATTATTGTTGTCTTTGAACAGGGTTGAAATGATCGCGCCGTTTTTCGTAGCTTATTCGGTTTTGATTTTGGTTCTGATTGGAATCAGGAAAGTTTTTATAAAATCTGAAACCTAACGGATTTTGAAAACCTGTTAGGTCTTTGAACAAGATTGATTCCAAAAAAGTCATATGTCTGCCCTTAGCCCCGACAGAAGTGGAAATCTCCCGATTTAGAAAAACAAGGCTTTTTTAGCCGTAGTTTTTTCTTTATCGGGAATTGCAACGAATGGCGGGACCAATACCTCCAAAAATGCTAAATCTTTCCGCTCCAAAAAAAAAGAGTAAAAACGAACTTGTCTTTACTCCTTTTCTGCGCAATTCAAATCAAATTATTTCTTTGCCTTAATCGAACAGCCTATCGCTTTTGTGGTTTCCGGAGAAGGCGTTTTTCCGGTTTCTAGAGCCGCAATGGCGTTTTCAAGGTATTTTTCTTTTACTTCACTCGCACTATCCACATTGTCATCGATAGCTCCAATGTATCTCACGATTAGATTTTTGTCCAACAAAAAAGCATGAGGCGTTTTGGTGGCGCCATATTGAGGGTATATTTTTTGCCCTTCATCAACCAAATAAGGAAAGGCAAAACCTTTTTCTTTGGCTCTTACTTTCATTAATTCGAAGCTGTCGTCAGGTTCAACTGCCGGATCGTTTGGGTTAATGGCCAATAAAATATAGCCTTGCGGTTTGTACTTTTTAGCCAAATCATTGATTCTGTCTTCATACTTTTTAGCAAAAGGGCAATGATTACAGGTGAAAACGACAATAAAGCCTTTTGCGGCTTTAAAATCAGCCATGCTATACATTTTCCCGTCAACCGATTTTAATTTAAAATCAGTGGCTTTATCACCAATCTTGTAGGGTGTTGGAGTATCCGGAGCAAATCCCGCAATGAAAAAAACGGAAACAAACAATAAAAGACCTGACAAAATTTTCATAATTATAGAAGGTTTAGTTAATATTCGTATTTACAAATTCATTGAGTTCCTCATAGCTTGAAAATGACCTTTCGGCAAAAACTTTCTTCTCTCCATTCTTGATAATTAAGGTCGCCGGAATCGATCCCGACCAATCTTTACTCACAACGGGCAACCATGCATTATAATCTTTATCGGTAAGTAAAACGACCTCAGAATTGATCTTTCTGTTCTTCACAAATGGCAGTAATTTGGTCTCATACTGATTCTTAAAATCCAAACTTACCAAGACCACTTTTACCTTTTTATTCTCTGAATTTAATTTCTCAAAATGGGGTAATTCTTTCACGCAGGGCGCACACCAAGTCGCCCAAAAGTTAACAACATAAGTGGTACTTTTATCGTTCAAAATCTTTTTTTCTAAAGTGACATAATTATCATAAACGGCTACTTTTTGAGCAACTATTAGATTCGAAAAAAGAAGCGGAAAAATTAAATAGAGTAAATGTTTCATCCTGAAAATTTATTTATACTGACTGAACGAAAGTACAATCTTTAAACAATTTGAGAGAAATGATTAACAAAAAATTATCAGTCCAAATTTAAATATCGAAATCATATAAAACTTTCTAAAGAGAAAAAACAGCTTTTAATTTTAAAAAAGAGGGGATGATAATTTTACAAACGACTAAACAGTCGAAAACATTTTTAAGCTCTCTGCAAAAAAAATCCCAACATTCTATTCAAATTTTAAAATTCAAACAACAACCTTCTTCTTAGTCGTTTTTGGGCTGATCTTGGACTAAAAAACCACCATAAACAAAATCTATACATTACATTTAAAAAACATAAATTCAGTATTTTAAATAAAAACATATAAACAATAATTTCAAGTATTTTTCAATTTATCCAATTTTTGAAATCTGATACCTTTTCGCGGCTTACAATCACCTCATCTTCCCTGTAAGTGGGCAAAATAATCTTTAATCGAGAGTTGCTGTACACGGTAATCTCCTTTATCGCCTTGAGCGGAATAATAAACTTTCTGCTGATTCGATAAAATTCGGTCATGTCCAATTCCTGCTCCAAAACTTCCAAAGTGGAGTCCACCAAATAATTTCTGTTATCAAAAGTGTGAATGTAGGTTCCTTTATTTTCGCTAAAAAAACATTCAATTTCGTCGGTGGAAATCACTTTGAGGTGCTGCCCTATTTTGACGGTAAATCTTTTTTTGAATGTTTTTTCGAAAGGGTTCGAAAGCATTTTTCGGATCTGCTCAAAGTCCAACTGCAGAGGTTCTTTTAGCGTTGTTTTTGAAAGTTGATAACGCTCCTTGAACTTGATCACCGCCACTTCCAAATCGTCCTCGTCGATGGGTTTCAACAGGTAGTCGATACTATTTAATTTGAATGCCCGAAGTGCATATTCGTCATAAGCGGTCGTAAAAATAACGGCGCTTTTGATGTCTATTTTTTCGAATATTTCAAACGACAAACCATCCGATAATTGGATGTCCAAAAAGATCAAATCGGGGTGATCATTTTCGGAAAACCAGTTCAGCGCTTCCTCAACCGAATGAAGCATTACGTCAGCCTGAACATCAATTTTTTCGAGTTTTCTTTGCAACAATCTTGCTGCCGGTTTTTCGTCTTCTATAATTATTGTGGTCATTTTTTGAGGTTAGAAGTTAGAGGTTAGAAATTAGAATGCAGAAAGCAGAATTCAGTTTTCCGTCTTCTGCTTTCTGCTTTTTATTATTTTACTTTTTGTTTGCTTTTTGCTTTTTGGTTTTTGCCCTTTGCCATTTGCTTTTTGCTTTTCACTCCCACTTTTGGCTTTTTTCTTTCTCCATGAATTCTTTAATTTTCTTTTGTTCCCAATCGTCACCAAAGAAAATATTGGAACCAAAAACAGATAATCCGTGAGCAAGCAAACCTATTCCCCAAAAAAATGCTGTCGAATAAGTATGCCATTCCAATAAACCACTTGCCTGAATACCATCTGTAAAAATCCCTCTATTTGTACTTGCCACAATGATAATCACATTCACTATGATATAAATCTTCAAATGTGTGTAGAATCCTTTTATCCTTTTTACTTTTCTATACGCCGCCATAAAACTTTCATCCGAAGTAAATTCGTTCCCATATTCCTTTCTATATTCCCTTTCCAATTCTTCGTAAAATTGTCTTCTAAATCGTCCCATATTCTTTTATTTAATTATTTCCACTTATTGGTATTTTGTTTTTCTTTTTCCATAAACTCTTTGATTTTTCGCTCTTCCCAGTCTTTTCCCACAGTTGGAAAAACTTCGAAAACTTTCAATCCATGAAAAACCACTCCAATTCCCCACCACATTAAAGGCCAATAAAACCATAAGTTTTGTGGTGATGTGTATAGGTTTATAAAAAGTAAAACTGCGTTTACAACTACAAAAGCAATTAGATTTCCGTAAAACCCTTTAATATTTTCGACTTTCTTTTTTGCCAAATAATATTTATCATCTTCAATAAAATTTCGTTCCATAATTATTTCCAGGTTTTCTGATTATTATTCTCTTTTTCTAAAATTTCCCTGATTTTTCGCTCTTCCCAGTTAGAGCTGTAACCAAAAACTTTGAAGGCATGCATGACCACCCCAAAGCCCCACCCCAAAGCCGAAAACCAAAACCAATGAAATCCGGGTGAAAACTGTAAATTAATGAAGACTAAAAACGGAATCACACAACAATAGGAAATAAGATTTCCGTAAAATCCTTTTAATTCTTCAACTCTTTTTTTGGCTCTATAATAAGCTCTATTTTCATCGTTATAATCTGTATTTATTTCCATAACACTAATTTGTTTGGTTAAAATCGGAATCTTAACCGTAAATGTTTTTTCATTTTGTTCGATCAAAACCTTTCGGTTCGTAATAATTCCATAGCGGTCCACTATGTTTTGCAATCCCACTCCCTGACGGGTTTGCATCACTTCCTTTTTCTGAAAATCATTTTGAATCGCCAAATAATCCCCATCAATAAATATCCTGATATGCAATGGCCTCTGTTCACTAACCACATTATGTTTTACCGTATTTTCCAACAATAACTGTAATGAAAGCGGCACCACTTTGGCCTCTGGATTCAAAACCGTTTCGGGCAATTCATAAAACAAACTGTTCTCGAAACGCATTTTCAGCAGGTTCATATACGTTTTTGCAAAAGACAACTCTTCGGCAACCGAAACCAGTTCTTTGTCTTTCTGATCCAAAACATAGCGGTAAATTTTAGACAAAGAAGTGGTAAACCGTTGCGCATTATCCGGATTTTCTTCGATCAATGAACTCAAAACATTCAGGCTGTTAAAAAGAAAATGCGGATCGATTTGGTTTTTTAAAGTTTCAAACTTTGCATTGGCCGTTCCGGCAATAATTCTTTGTTGGGTCACCTCCGATTTTGAAGCTTGTTTCCAATTCAGCATAAAGCTTCGGGCATGCATAAAAACAGAAACTCCTAATGATAAAATGATATAAAACAGGTGTATCAGTACCATTTTTGAACTAAAGAACACAGACGGGTCATTTTTTTGGAAAACAATAAAAGTGACATAATTAATCCCTAAAACAGCAGGGACAGTGTACAAAACAGTCGCAATTATACCAAAGTAAACCCTCATGTTGGTTTGTTCCAACCAATCCCATTTTTTATTCAAAAAAACATTAATCACCCCATTTCCAAAACCAAGCCCGAAAGAATACATTGAACTTACTAAAAATGTTTTCCAAAGATTTTCAAAACTGAAATCGTTTCTAAATATCACAGAGAATATCAATGTAAAAATCAAAGCCATCTTTAAGCTCGTTAAAGCTCCTTTTTTCATTTCTGAGAAAACATATATTCTTTGATTTTTCATCTTATTCTGTTTATTCTAAATTATTTGCAATTTTTCTGAGCTTCCAATGCTCTTTCCAATCCCCATTTTGGTGAAAAAGGGGTTTCCGGTTTAAAAGTAGCAAAAAGTTCAATAGCTTTATCAACTTGGGCGCAAAGCGGTTTGGTATCCACGCCTGTCCATTTTGCCCCTCCCAACTGATAATCAGCTTCCCCGAAAACAACTCTCGGATTATTTGGGTCTATCGCTTTTGCTTTTGCGTAAGCTTCCATTATTTTACCTGAATATTTCTGAGCATTAGTCATTGGATCCTGCACAACCCAAGCTGTGTAAATCAAAGCCTGCACTACATAAAGCTCCGCGTTATTTTGATTTTTTATCATTTCAACATCCATTACATTCTGTGCTTTGGTAAGCATTGCGCTGATTTGTGTTTTATCCTGCGTTTTAAATGAAGAAGTCGTATTTACCAATGCCACATAATAGTTAGGTAACCAACTCGTTTTATCTGCCGCCGCGATTCGCTCAAACAAATCAGAGGCCTCAGTGTTTTTTCCTTCTTTCCAAAGTTGCATTGCTTTTCCCATGCCTTGCTCAAATTGTCCTTGCGCTGAACTTATAACAGCTGTAAATAATGCGATAATAGCGATAATTTTTTTCATCTTACTTAAGTTTAAATGGTTTTGTTTAGTTATTGAATTTTACGTCTATTTTTGAATCTTTATTGACCTCGAATTTAGCATCCTCATACCTTGGAGGCCCCATAAATCCTTTGGCATTGTTTGAACAAGCAAAATCTTCTGAAGGAATTCCCACGATATTCTTGTCAAGTTTACCATCATTATTTTCGTCTTGAAAGGCCGAAATTCCATAAACTCCTTTTGGAATACCAACAAAAGTTACGGTCGCACTGTTGTTTTTGATTTCGGATGAAATTCCTTTGAAGGCCGTTTTTAAAAACATGTTTTCTGAATTATACAAACCTACTCTCAAGGTTCCTTTGTTGCTCTTTAAACCCGAAACAGAAACTGTAAGATTTACATTTTGAGCAGACAATAAACTGCAGATAAAAAATGCGATTGCTGTAATGATTTTTAACATGGTGATTGATTTTTTAGTTGTGATTGATTTACTATTGAAACTCTTGATTGTATTGTTATTCCTTTTATTCTTGAACAAATTTATATTGGTTGCAACCATTTTAAAATTTATAATAACTGAACTGTTGATTTTAATAGATGAACTGTTATGAACCCATTTATTTTGGCTAAAGCCTTTCCCTTATTCATTTATTTCTCTCCAGCTTAAGCTGGAGGCTATTCAAAATTTGCAATTGGTAGAACAAACCCAATTTTAAACAATTAAACCTTTAAACGATTAAAACAATTAAACCCTTTCTCTACAAATTCTTCAACTGATTGTCGTTTTTGTTTTTGCTGATGGTCCAAAAGAAACCGACAAAGAAAAACCGATCCGCAGCAGGCTTTATCGCGCTTCGTCTGTATTCGCCATTTGCATCGGGTTTAAGGGCATAATTATATCCATACACATTGTTTGCTCCTAAAATATTGGAAACCGAGAAATACAAAATCTTTTGGGTTGTCAATAAATAAGCCCAGTTAAAACTCAAATCGTTGTATGATTTTGTCTTTCCGTTCATAAATTGAGTTTCATTTGGATTGTTGTATGGTCTTCCGGTGCTGAAGGAATTAGTCAATCCCACCTGTGATTTCCAATCCGTAATCCAATATTTGGTCACTATCGACAAACTATTATTTGCAACAAAATTTGGAGTCACCTGAGTTGGGTAATTCTTGTACAAACGTTCTGTATCAATGTATGAATAAGAAACCCAATATTCCAAATGGTTGATGGTTTTATTGTCTCTCCAAAACAAATCCAAGCCTTTGGCATATCCTTTTCCATCATTTGTAAATATTGAATTGTAAGCAACCTGAGGCGTATCAAAACGAACCAAATTACTGTAATCTTTGTAATAGGCCTCGGCTCTCAGTGTACGTCCTTCTTTACTGTATTGGTAATTCAATATGTAATGGGAAGCTTTCTCGCTCTCAAACTGATTGAATTTGGAAAATTTGATATATTCCACACTTGGTGTTTGAGAGAAATCACCGTAAGCAAAAGAAAGCTGACTGAATTTAGCCATTTTGTAAGCAAAAGAAATCCTCGGCGAAATCACATTATCGTTTGTCAAGTCATTTGTGGAAGCGCGAACACCAACCTTGGCAGCCAATTTTTTTGAAAAGAAAATATCAGCTTCTGTGTACAAAGCGCCAATGTTGTTGTCGTAGCCATAATCAAACTTATTTTCTGTATTTCTAGTAAAACTCTCATTGTATTTGGTGATAAAATAATCCGCGCCAAAAGACAGTTTAAAACGATTTGATATGTTTTTTTTCAGTTTCAGTTTGAAGTTAACAGCATTTTCATCATTTCCCAATTTGTCCAAATCAATATCGGAGTTCACTTGATTATAGCCATAACTCATTCCCGCCGTTATGTTCCAATTGGTTCCAAAAGAACCATTGTACGACGAATTCAAATAGAAATTATCATTCTTGGAATCAATCGTGATTTTATCAACCGAATTGATATTCTCCTGCTTAATGATAAATTGGGAAGCATCAAATGCCGCGTACATTTTGAAAATACCTCTTTCAAAATTGTATCTGTACACCATTTCTCCGGACAAAGCCTGAGGAGCGCTTTTCCATTCCACATCCTGCGGAACAAGCGCCTGATAAGGAGCCAAATTGATATACGAAGTATTGATACTAAAAGAACTTTTTTTCCATTTTTGAGTATTTCCTAGCCCCGCACCTACCGACATAATTGAGATTTCGGTTTTGGTCTGATCCGGTTCGTCAATCGTATTCAAAAGCAAAACGCTCGACAAAGCATCACCATATTCGGCAGAATATCCTCCGGTTGAAAACGAAATTCCGCTGAAAAGGAAAGGCGAAAAACGACTGCGTGTAGGCAAATTATTCGGAGTCGAATTATAAGGCTGAGGCACCCGCATTCCGTCAACATAAGTTTGAGTTTCATTGGCCTCGCCTCCGCGAACGAACAGTCTCCCGTCCTCACCCACCGCTTGCGTTCCCGGCAAAGTTTGCAACGCAGCCACAATATTCCCAACAGAACCCGCAGTAGTCACAATATCTAACGGTTTTAAAACCGAAACCCTCGCTTTGCTTCCGGATTCCAACGATCCGGCAGTAACCACAACTGCATCAAGAGAATTAACATTATCTCTAAGTTTGATCGTTTGGTTTTTAAAATGTGCCACATCAATCATTGTGTTAGACGTTTCGTAAACCAAGGAACTTGCCACCAAATTTTGATTTCCGGTGGTGGTGGTTTCAAAAGCAAAATCACCGTTTTCCGAAGTCGAAGCACCATCATAACTGCCTTCGATATAAACATTGGCACCAGCGATCGGAGCTCCTTTTTCATTGACAATTTTACCCGAAATGGTCGTTTGGGAAAAAAGTGAAATACTGAATAACGAAACAAATGCTAAAAATAAAGTCTTCATATTTATGGTTTTGATGAGGCAAATGTCATTAAGAAAAAAAGGTATCTGAAATTGTTCTGACCCAATTGCGGAAAATTAGGGATGAATTGTAGTACTATTTTTTTAGAGCAGAACATTTGTGTTTTTTACAAGTTCACTCCCGCTTTACGCTGCAATCTCTTGTACTGAACCCCAGTACAAGAGGATTTCCACTTCAATCGGGGCTAAAAATCAAGATTTTCGTTTTTTACGAGTATTTAAAAGTCGCGCCAACATTAAAAATCTACGAAATCTGCGTGAAAAAAATAAGCACGCAGATTTCGCAGATTTTTGCAGATAATTTCAAAACCTAAAAATTTAAGAATCAAAATCAAGCATCTAATAAATCTTTAGAATTCGTAAATTTGATATATAAAACCAACTACTGATGAAAAAAGCTATCCTTACCTTGTTGCTTCTTACTAATCTCAATCTGCTTTTCTCTCAGGAAGCGAATTCCGCTTATGACGAAAAACTCGCCAAATCCCTGAATGCAGATGAACGCGGAATGAAAAAATATGTATTTTGTCTCCTAAAATCAGGCACCAATACAACGGCCACAAAAGAAGAAACCCAAAAGTTGTTTGAAGGTCACATGGCCAACATCAATAAATTAGCCAAAGAAGGAAAATTGGCTGTTGCCGGGCCTTTTATGAAAAACGAACGAAATTACAGAGGTATTTATGTCTTTAATGTTGAAACAATTGAAGAAGCCCAAGCTCTTGTTGAAACCGATCCGGCCATAAAAGCCAATTTACTAGAAGCCGAATTAACGCCTTGGTATTGTACTGCAGCATTGCAGGAAACAGTAAAAATTCATGAGAAAATAGCGAAGAACAAGTTTTAGTTTTCAGTAAAAAAACTATCTCAGAATTAACCATTCTTGAAATAATCAAGATAAAGCAATAACATTTTTACCATTAAAATTAAGAATCATTAAGCCTTAATTAAACTTAATTTCTTAATGGTATATAAAAAATCAAAATCTTTATTTTCAAAAACCTTAATCCCAAAGAAAATGCCACACCTTTTAGCAAAACTCAGAAATGTCCCTTTTCAGACAATCAAAGAAGTCTTGGAAAAAGACAAAGCTTTTCATGCTTCCGAAGAAATGTTTTTGGAACATATTTGGCAAAATGTCGATGATGAAAATGAAGTGCTCTTTCTCTTTAGAATAAATTCGATAGAGAACACCAAAAAGCTAATTGATAAATTACATACCAAAGCATTGGAACAAAATCCCGAAGCCAACTTACCAACGATGATCTACTTGCAATGATTTATCTAGTTAATATCATTATTTTCAAATGGATAAAAAATTCAAAAAATACCATCCTTTTTTGGATCCATGACTATAAGAAATATTACACCCTTAGTTTACTCTTTTTACCTTTACTGTCATTTTCCCAAAGAATTGACAATACAGCTTCTTTCAGGGAAATAAAAAGCAATCATTATTTTCGTTATAATTACGATAATGACTTTTTTGCAAATACCGATTATTACTATACCCAAGGTCACAATCTTGAATTGGTAAGTCCAAAATTGCTTAAAAACCCAATAAATATATTGTTTATAAAATTAAAAAACAGCGAACAAAAATACGGGGCATCATTTGAACAAATGGGTTTTACACCAACAAGTCTCAAATCGAACGAAATCCTTTATGATAACAGACCTTTTGCGGCAGCAGCCATGCTAAAACCATTTTTAATTTCAACTGATACAATACATAAAACTACACTTTCTTCAAATCTAACTATTGGAATTATTGGTCCCTATGCTTTAGGCCGAGAAATACAAACTGAAATTCACGAATGGATTAGTGGTACAACTCCTTATGGTTGGCAATACCAAATCCAAAATGATTTAATCCTAAATTATGAAATTTCACACGAGAAGCAATTGTATCGACTCAATAATTTATTTGCATTAAATTCTAACGCAAAACTCCGATTAGGAACACTGAACACAAATATATCAGGAGGATTGACGACTACTTTTGGAAAAATCAACTCCCCTTTCGTTTCCCTAAAAAACAAAAATAATTTCCAAATCTATGGTTATTGGCAGGGTCTTGTTACCGTTGTTGGATATGATGCTAGTTTGCAAGGTGGTCTTTTTAATCAAAATAGTCCCTATGTTATCGCTAATGAGAATATGGAAAGATTTACTTTTCAAAAAAATTTCGGAATAATTTTGCATTCCAAAACATTTTACCTCGAGTATTCTCGTTCTGCTCTTTCGAAGGAATTCAAAACAGGAAGAACGCATAAATGGGGTGGATTCAGAATTGGGTTCACACTATAATTTTTTCAAACGCAAAATGCATATTGCAAAACTAGATTGTAATACATTAGCATTAAATCCAAATACCAAATTATCAACAATGAAATACTTATGATAAGATTAAACAAAATTCACCACATCGCTATTATTTGTTCCGATTATGAAAAATCAAAACATTTTTATACCTCGATTTTAGGACTAACAATCACACAAGAAATCTACCGCGAAGAACGACAATCCTATAAACTTGATTTAGCTCTTAACGGAAACTATATCATCGAACTGTTTTCATTTCCTAATCCGCCGAAAAGGGTTTCTCAACCGGAAGCTGCCGGATTACGTCACTTGGCTTTTGAAGTTGATGATATTCAGGAAACCCGAAAACACATCATTGAACAAGGTTACACTGCTGAGGAAATTCGTATTGATGAATTTACCAAAAAGAAATTTTTCTTCATGGCTGACCCGGATGACACTCCCATTGAGTTTTATGAGAAATAAACATTTTAAACTCTATTTCCTATTTTCACCATATAAGTCATGTACGTTTTTTAAGTAAGCAAAGGCAAACACTTTAGACTCGTATTGTCTTCAATAATTAGCCCATAAAAGATAAATACACTATTAAACTTTAGTTTTTACTCTTATATGCTCTTTTATCCAAAAGATTTTTTTCGAGTCAAACATCAGACTTTAATACTCTTATATGACTTATATGTTTATTTTTTGCTAAATGCATTTCTTAAAAAAATCACAAAACAGGGCAATTATCATTGAGATTTTAACCATTTCCGATTTTGTTTATCTAATTTTGTAATTCTCAAAAATTAAAACGGACATTTTTATCTAATTTAAAGGTTCGTTTTTATCAAAATTAATCCAACCGATTCGGTTAAAAAAAAGAAAATGATTCCAACTGTACGTAATTTTCAATTTACAAAACTGCAAAAATTAGTTGTTGTATCTATTTTAATTGGTTTTCTATCTGCATTTTTAGGTATTGCCTTAAAAAGATTGACTGAATATTATGAAGGAATATTTGCCCATCAGGCGACGATAAATCCTTTGTATTATATCTTTTTCCCAATATTTGGATTGTCTGTCATTTACTTTCTGAGGGAATATCTTTTTAAGAAAAAAGAAAACAAAGGAATTAAGGAAATCTTTGAAAGCACTGCTTCCAAATCGCAGAATTTACCCAATTATAAAATTTCGTCCCACTTCATCAATGGATTGTTAACCGTAATTTTTGGAGGTTCAACAGGAATCGAAGTATCCACAGTTGTCGCATCGGCAACAATTGGTTCTGTAGCCCAAAGAAAACAAAACGTTTTCAAGGAATATAAAACCGAATTAATTTGTGCCGGAGTTGCAGCAGGAATCACCGCTTTGTTCAGCAGTCCAATTGCGGGGATTCTTTTTGCTTTGGAAGTGATTTCAAGAAAAGTAACGAAGACATTTTTAATCACAAATTTGATCGCGGTTCTTACCGCTTTCGGACTTATTTTCATCTTGGACGAAAAACCATTGTTTATTGTAAATATTACCACTTGGTATTTGAAGGCAATCCCGTATTTTATTCTTTTGGGAATTTTGGCGGGTTTTTTCTCGGTGTATTTAACCCGATGCGTTCTATTTTTCAAAAATCAGTTTTCAAAAATAGATACCCATTATTATAAAATCATTATTGGTTCTTGTATTCTAAGCATCTCTTTGCTCCTATTCCCTCAACTTTACGGCGAAGGATATCATTCGATCAAAGAATTGACCACTAATCCAAACGAAATGCAATTAAGCTTTTCGCTAGTCTTAACATTTATCGGAATCCTAGTTCTAAAACCTATTGTCACATCTGCAACTCTCGTTTCAGGAGGAGACGGAGGTGTTTTTGCGCCGAGTCTTTTTATTGGGGCTTTTTTAGGGCTATTGGTTGCAATGGTTTTAAACACTTATTTTTCAGCCAATGTTATTCCGCTTAATTTTATCGTCATCGGAATGGCAGCAGTTCTTAGTGCAAGTATTCATGCTCCTTTTACCTCTATTTTCCTTGTCTGCGGATTGACGAATAATTACACACTATTTATACCAATTTTGGTGGTTTGTTTGATTTCTAAATACACCGCAAAAATGATTTACCCTTTTACCGTTTATACCTACTCACCAAGTTTAGTAAAACAACACGTTCAGTAAAATAAAGTTACCTCATGCCTGTTCAAAAAATAAAGCGAACTTATCGCAAAACAAAATACATCCTTTACAAAGAAACTTTAGTCGATTATAAAGAACAATTTTGGTCATTTTTAGGCTCGTTTGTTGGTATTGGAATTCTTGCTTATATTCAATCCATCCACTTTAAAGGAAATGACGCGGTTTACCTGATTGGTTCTTTTGGAGCGTCGAGTGTATTGATTTATGGAATTATACAAAGTCCGTTTTCGCAACCTAGAAATTTGGTTGGCGGACATTTAATTTCGGCCTTAATTGGAGTTACCGTTCATAAATTGATTCCGGATATTATTTGGATAGCCGCTCCCCTCGCCGTTTCATTTGCCATTATTCTGATGCAGATAACCAAAACGCTGCACCCACCGGGAGGAGCGACAGCTTTGATTGCCATCATTGGTTCTGACAAAATAAAGGCCTTAGGGTATATGTATGTGTTTTCGCCGGTTCTGTTAGGTGTTTTGATTTTGCTTTTTACCGCATTGATTTTCAACAACATGACTCCAAATAGATATTATCCAACTCATAAAAAATACCATCAGCTTAGAAAGAGGATTTCAAAAGCTATAAAAATTTGATCGTAAAGACAAGAAGTCCTTAAAGCAAAATTTCTCAACAAATTGCACAAATTTTCACAGATTTATTAGTGAATTTTGTGCATTTTTTGTTTGAATATGGTTGCATTTGAAATTTATAATTCTATTTTTGATAAAACTTATCTCACTTTTAAAAGAACCCCCATATGAAAAAACCTTGTTACTCTTTCTTTTAATTCTTACTCAAACTACATTCAGTAATAACAAACTTACCGAAACCCAAAACTTGCCGCTACTTGCAAAGTTTTTTTTGAGGGATAAGGCTAAAATATTATCAACGAATTATCAATTTTAAACAAATGAAAAAATATCAATTGCTCCTTTTAATTATTTTAACGAGTATAAGTTCTAAAGCACAAACCATTACACCAAATATTTCAGCCAGAGTAGATACTTCCAAGGTTGCAATTAAACAAGTATATCATATGTATAAAAACTACCTTAATTCAAGACCTGATAGTATTTATCAAAATCCAAATTGGAATGTTGATGAAGCTAAATATTATGTGAAAAATAAATTAAGACCTGACAGATCTTCCAATTTGATGTTTGTTTATAGTAATTCAATTAAGTATTTTAGTTCCTATACACCTAAAATATTACAAATTGATAGTATTGCGATAAACAGATATCAGATAAAAACTATTTTTGAACAAAAATGTCCTGATGCAGAATATGATAAATATACCCCAGATTGGATTACCAAATTATATGCTGTAAGAAATAACAAAGGAGAATTTAAATTAGAAAACACAATCTTATATGACACCCAAAAATGGGAAAAACATCAGTACAAATTCATTAATTATGTAGTTCATCCCGATTGTGTTTTCAACAAAGAGGAAGCTGCTAAGTCGGTAGTTTTTTGCGAAAAAATAGCAAAACAATTTAACGTTAAAGTAGAGCCTTTTACTTATTATCTGTTACCAAATCCTGATGCAATGGGTAAACTCTACAATTTTGATTATTGGATGTCTTATTTAGGTGGTCAAACATTTACTTCTACAAAAGAAATTTTTACCACTTATGGAAAGGCCTATTTTCCTCATGAATTTATTCACATGTTATTCCCTATTCCAAAAAATGGTGATGCTGGATGTCCAATGATTGTTACAGAAGGTCTAGCTACTTGGTTAGCAGGCCCCGGAGGCAATACAACTTTTGAAGAAGCCCTAAAAGGTGTTTCAAAAACATTTCAAAAACAAAACAACCTTACTATTGAAGACATAATGACTTTTAAACTCCGTAACGAATTTGACAACAATATTTTATATGTCACTGGAGGCGTGATTTGTAAACTTGTGTATGAAAAACAGGGTGAAAAAGGAATTTGGGAATTGTACAATTCTAACAAAGCTAATTTTAATTCCGTTTTAGAAAAACAGTTTGGGATGAGTTACGATATGGTAGAAACATTAGTTATAAAAACTATAAAAGATTACAATGTGATGAAATAACGAATAACATAACCAAAAATCTTTTCAACAAAACCCAATTCATAAATTAAATTCTAAAATTAAGCTTTACATTTGCTCCTTCAATAAAAATTAAGATTATGGTTTATAAATTCAGAGTCATTCTAGATGCAGAAGAAGACATTTTCAGAGACATAGCAATACTTTCAGAAGATACTTTAGAAGATTTACACAATGCTATTTTCAATTCATTTGGTTTTGACGGAATGGAAGTAGCTTCTTTTTATACTTGTGATGAAACTTGGAATCAGGAAGATGAAATTTCGCTTTTTGATACAGGCGATGTTCAGGGTGAACAAAAAATCATGAGTGACTATCAGTTATCTGACATACTAGACGAGGAAAACACTAAGATTATTTATGTTTACGATTTCATCAATATGTGGACTTTCTTAGTAGAATTGGCTGCTATCGAAGAGGAGCACGTGGGCGCAACCTATCCTGAAACTTTATTTTCGCATGGCGAAATGCCGGCCGAAGCCCTTGAAAAAAACTTTGAAGCCGATAGCATGCACGACGATATTTACGGTGAATTTGAAGACGATTTGGACGAAGACGACCTAGATATGTTTGAAGGCGACGACAGCTTTGAAGACTACGGGTTTGAGGAGAATTGGAATTAACATTAATTGGTTTAAAAGTTTAAAATTGTTTAATTTGGTTTAAATCGTTTAAAAACATAATTTAATAAGAAATTATTTAATTTTATTTAAATAATTTGACACTTAATTTTAAATGATTTATAAATGGCTACAATAAAAAGATTTGAAGATTTAGAAATTTGGCAAGATGCCCGAAGACTTTCAAAAAAAATCATTTTAATATCCAAAAGCACCGAATTAAAAAGAGATTTCAAACTTAAAGAACAAATTAAAGATTCCTCAGGTTCAGTCATGGATAATATTGCTGAAGGATTTGAAAGAAATGGAAATGGAGAATTCAGGCAATTTCTTTCAATTGCTAAAGGTTCAGCCGGAGAAACACGTTCGCAATTATATAGAGTTTTTGACAATGATTATATAAATGAAGAACATTTAAACTTTCTGATTTCCGAATATGAAAAACTAAGCATTAAGATACATAACTTCATTACTTACCTTAATAAAAATGATTTTAAAGGGACAAAGTTTATTAGTTAACACTTTAAAATTAAGCAATTAAACTTTGAAACAAATTTTAAACTCTTAAACCATTTTAAACCTCTAAAACAGCTTTAAGATTTAAACAATTTTAAACAAAATTAAACCATTTAAACATCACAGATGATCAACCTATACAACACGCACATTGAGACGCTTTCCATACACCGTGTGGGAAATATGAGCCGTAACGAGCCTCTTTTTTTATCGGAAGAACCATTTAAATTGAGCGATGAAATTGTGCCTTTGATGAAAGAGTTTTTCTTTAAGCCTTTTAAAGAAAAGGAAGAAAACTACTTTCAGTTTGCACACGAAGTAGATTTGGACTACAATGACATGTTTAAATATGCAACTGAAATTTTTGCTAATCCAAATTCGTTGCATGATGTTTCCAAAAAGATAACCAAACATCTTTTTGAACAGTCCAACCATCCGCACATCAAAAACGGTGAGGTCTATGTGACGTATTTGACCAATTTGAACATTGACAATAATGTAGTGGACGCCATTGGTATTTACAAAAGTGAAATCCAATCCGACTTTTTACAGTTTGAAGAAAAAGAAACGCAGTTGGAAATGATTTTGCAACACGGTGTGAGTTTGAACAAAATGGACAAAGGTTGTCTTATTTTTAATTACAAAAAAGAAGAAGGCTACAAAATCCTTTCTGTGGACAGCAATCGTTATGATGCTAGATATTGGTTAGAGCATTTCCTTTCTGTTGATGCTTTTGAGGACGAAAACTTTATCACCAAAAAATACTTGAAATTCTGTCAAGGATTTGCCAAAGATGTTGTTTTCCCTGCCGAAGACAAAAAGGAAGAAGTAATGTTCATGAACCGTTCGGTGAATTATTTTGCAAAAAACGACCAATTCGAAGAAACCAATTTCCTTAACGAAGTATTGGACAATCCTGATTTAATTCCGGAGTTTAAAAATTACAAAGTTGATAAAGGAGAGAAATACAGTATTGAAGATGTAACCTCATTCCCTATTGCCAATGCAGCGGTAAGCGATGCAAGAAAATCAATAAAAAACGTAATTAATCTTGACACGCATATCCAAATCAAAATGGATTTCATCAACCCTGAAAGTGCAGAAAAATTTGTTGAAAAAGGTTGGGACGAAGAAAAACAGATGTATTACTATTTGGTTTATTTCAACAAAGAACAAAAAAGCTAGAATTTATTCTATTTCAATTTCCTATCAAAAAAACGGCAGCCCATTTGAAGCTGCCGTTTTTTATGGATTAATATCTATATCACTATAATCGAAAGAAATCACAAATTGTCAAACATTCTTAAATTATGATTAATTTTATAGTTTAAATCAAAAATCAAGATGGATACTCATTTACATAAAGATAGTCCTTTCCAAACCATAATTTCCTTTCATAAACTGATTGAATCTTTTGAAGAAATTGCTTTATCAAACGTTGATTACAGATCAAACTATGCCAAAGCACTACTAAAAGAAATAGAAACTTTGCCGGAATTTAGAACCGGAATCCGCGATTATTCTGTTATCAAAAACAATGAACCTTTAATTAAAAATCTTTTAGCAGATTTATTTCCCACAGCTTTAACTCACAATGAAATTAAGGCTGTTACTATTCCTTTTCAAAATGTATCTTTCAATTATACAGAGCGTTTCAAGAAAATTTTGAGCAATGCCGGAAATGAATTTTATATGGAAATTCGTGATTTTGACGATCATCAGTTCTATATAACCAACTGCTGTTTAATTCTAAGCGGTTATTACAAACAGCGCATTGACTTTAACAGACCTTTTTTCTACGACATTCCTGATGAAAATGGTATCGAAAAACACTATCGCATTTTGTACAATGCTGATTTCATTGAAATTACTCCAACTGAAAACGCTATACATTTGACGCAAGACGATATTGATTTACTAATTGACAACTATGATGATATTGAACTTTGGAAATCAAAATTCCCAAAAGAAAGCTGGATTTTAAAAGGTTTTGGAATTGTTTCCTTATTTGATGCCACTATAGAAAGTGCGATCTCGAATTTAAAAAGCAACTTATTAAAACCCAATACCAATTCTGTTGCATCTAACGATATTATTGAAAACATTTTCAGGTCAATCTTTAAAATTCCGAGTTTGAGAGTTGGCTTCATCATCTATAATCCGGAAGAAGAAAAATTCATAAAGCCCATCAAATTTGATAAACAGATGCAGAGTTTTTTACTTTCATCTGATCAGGAAGTTGAATGTAAAAACGATTTTTTTGGCTGTTCCTTTGATAATTTGCTTCATAATAAAGAGCCTTTTGTAATTTCAAATGTTAAAAAATTTATAGAAGAATCTTCAAATAAAAAACTTGGAGAACATTTACTAAGACAAAATATTCAAAGCTGTGTTTTTGCTCCGGTAATAAAAGATGGAAATTTATTGGGCGTTGTTGAATTAGTTTCAGAAAATCCAAGAGATATAAACAGCATCAATATCACTAAACTCGAATTGGTTTTACCGTATTTAACTGATACTATCGATCGTTATAATACCGATATGCAACATCAGATTGAGGCTATTATTCAGCGTGAGTACACTACAATTCACCCAAGCGTTTATTGGAAATTCAAAAAAGAAACCCAAAATTATTTTCAAAATATCAATCATACGAAAGATTATATTTTTAAAGAAATTGTCTTTAAAAATGTATATCCGTTGTATGGTCAAATCGATATCAAAGGATCCACTGAACACCGAAACGAGACCGTCAAAAAAGATTTAAAAAATCAGCTCAACGCACTTTTGGAGATTTTTGACAATCATACCCCTAGTGCAAACATGGTACTTTTGGAGCAAAGAAAATTTGAATTGGAATCCTTTAGAAACGAATTAAAATTCCCTCTAAAAGCCGACACCGAACAACATATTCAACGCTATATTGAGGAGGAAATCCATCCTATTTTAAAAAACACGAAAGGCTTTGCCAAAAACGAGAAATTAGAAGAATCGTATTTTGAAAGTTTGGATGAGAAATCAGGTTTGTTTTATCAGGAAAGAAAAAAATTTGATAATGCAATGTCTATTATCAACAAGAAACTAGCCTCAATTTTAGATGAAAAACAACTCGAAGCGCAACAGATTTATCCTCATTATTACGAGCGATTTAAAACAGATGGTGTCGAACATAATTTATACATTGGAGCTTCGATTTCGCCAACCAAACATTTTGATATAATGTATCTGCACAACTTGCGTTTATGGCAGTTGCAAACGTTATGTGAAATGGAATTGGAACATCATCAACTCAAAGAATCGCTTCCTTACGAATTGGATGTAACATCGTTAATTCTAGTTTTCAGTGTACCGCTTTCTATTCGTTTTAGAATGGATGAAAAACGATTTGATGTTGACGGAACGTACAATGCAAGATATGAAGTTGTTAAAAAACGTATCGACAAATCATATATAAAAGGAACAAAAGACAGAATTACAGAGAAAGAGAAAATCACGATTGTTTATTCTCAAAACAACGAAGAAACCGAATACTTAAAATACATTAAGTACCTGCAACATAAAAAAATACTCGAACCCGAAATCGAGCAATTCGAAGTCGAAGACCTTCAGGGAGTTTCAGGTTTGAGGGCGATTCGAGTAAAAGTGATTAACAATACTGTAAATCCTGCTACCAAAAAGATTACTTATCAAGATTTATTAGACGAGCTCAACTAGTTTTAGTTGAGCTTCGTTTTTAAGAGCCAAGACTTTTAAAGGCAATTACAAAAGCAATCACTGTCACGATTATCCCGACCATAAAAATATTATAGGCAATTCGCAGCAAGTTGTATTTTCGCTGCAACACCAATCCAAGATAATACAAGTCTTTGATCATCGTAGAATACAAATAATCGCGGTCTTTCATCATTTCGTTCATCGCCCAATCATATTCCTCCAAAGACATTTTATAGAAATTCCCAAAAAACATCAAATTTACTTTTTTGTCTTCAACATCTTCCCGTGTAAAAAATCCCGAAGTCACTTTTGGACGTGTCGAAAGAATCGCGAAAATAATGGTGATAACGCTCGACATCAGCATAATGAAAGTAGGGATTACCAAATGCGCGTTTTTTGGACTGTCCAATTTCGGAATGATCGAAGAAAGAGCAATAGAGATAATAATTGCATTTACTGACAATAAAATATTGGCTTTGCTATCGGCTATGCCACTCAATCGAGTGTGATTTCCCAACGTTACTCGAAACAAAGTATCAATGCCACGATCCGGTTTTTCGGCTTTTTCTTTCTTTTTATTTTCTTCTTCAAGTACTGAGGCTGCCTTCAATTCCTGTTTGTTCATTTTTTTCTGAATAAGAACCAAGTTTTTCTCTTTCAATGGCTGCCATTTTTTTATTGCATAATCGGTATAAAAACGATGTTTATTCAGTAAAAAGTTTAGATTTTCCCGTGTCCACTCTGCATTTGAAAATGCTGCTATTCCTGTGTTTTTCAGTTCTAAATGTAATAATTCGCAAGTTGTGGTATATTCAGTTTTTATAAGATGAACGTAATCAGCGTCTTTGATTATTTTTTCCAAATGTGTTTTGGGTTCGTGTTCTTTGACTGTTGCCAAAATCAAATTTGATACATTGGCTATAAATTCATCTGATTGCCCTTTTTCCTTTAAAAAATCTACAGCAATTTTTACGCTCTTTTCCTCGTGATTTTCATACCCATCAATGTAACCTGAATCATGAAACCAAGCTGCAACCAAAAGAGCCTTTTTATCGTCATCGCTTACTTCCTCTTTCTTGCAAAGCTCTTTAACCGCATTTACGACAGTCAAAGTATGATTAAAATTATGGTAAGAATATAAATTGGAAAGTTTATCTTTGAGTAATGTACTGATGAAATCTTCGGATTGTTCTACTAGATTCATAAAGAGTATTTTTATAGCACTAAATTATGAAATTGTTTTTGGATAACCATTTTATTGCCAAAATTAAAAACTATTCCCTGCTAATAGTTGTCTCAGTAATTCTTAATTCCTGCGCTACGCATAAAGCGCAGTACGGAAAAGATGTGAGCGCCAACAAGACATACAGTTCATCTGATACCCTAGAGATTACAAATATTTTCTATTTAATTGGAGATGCCGGAAATGCCGATGAAGAACAGGCGCAACAAACATTAGAATTACTGCACCAAAAACTTAAGAAATCAAGTAAAAAGGCCACTTTGCTGTTTTTGGGCGACAATATCTATCCAAAAGGCTTTCCTAGTGATAAAAATGCTTCTGAGGTTGCATTGGCAGAAAAAAAACTAACGAACCAATTAAAATTAGTAGAAGGATTTAAAGGAAAAACAATTGTGATTCCGGGGAATCATGATTGGTACAACGGCATCAAAGGTTTAGAACGCCAAGCCGATTTCGTAACCAAATATTTGAATGACAAAAAAGCATTTCTGCCTAGAAAAGCCTGCCCTATTGAAGATGTAGCTATTAATAAAACAACAACCTTAATAACCATTGACAGTGAATGGTTTTTGGAAGATTGGAACAATCATCCCACAATCAATGACAATTGCGATATCAAAACAAGAGAAGATTTTTTTAATGAACTGGAAAGCATTTTAAATAAAAATCAAGAAAAAACAGTAATTCTTGCCGTTCATCACCCGTTAATGAGCAACGGTTCACACGGTGGGCAATTTTCATGGGAAAAGCAACTCTATCCCTTAGAAAATAAAATTCCGCTGCCTGTAATTGGTTCGATTATCAATTTAGTCAGAAAAACATCGGGTGCAAGTCCGCAGGATATTCAAAATAAACAATACACGATTTACGCAAAACGAGTTAAGACACTTCTTCAAAAGCATAAAAATGTAATCGTTGTTTCCGGGCATGACCATAATTTACAATACATCAACAACGAGAACATCAACCAAATCATTAGTGGAGCCGGCTCAAAATCAGAAGCAGCAAGAGCCATTAATCGAAATGATTTTTCATACGGCGGAAATGGTTACACAACACTGACATTATACAAAAACGGTGATGCAAAAGTCGCTTTCTTTGGAAATGAAAACAATCAGGAAAAAAAACTGTTTGAACATGACATTATAAAGACAAAGGAGTTTAATTGGTCTTCTTCAATTGCAAATAACTTTCCATCAACTATTACGACTTCCATCTATTCTCCTGAGATGACCCGCAAAAGTATTGTCCATAATTTTTTGTTTGGAAAACATTACAGAAAATACTACAGTGTACCGATTGAAGTAAAAACTGCCACTTTGGATACTTTGATGGGCGGTCTGAAACCCATTCGCGAAGGCGGAGGACATCAATCTTCTTCATTACGAATGTCAGATCCAAAAGGGAGAGAATACGTACTGCGTGCCATGAAAAAAAATGCCACTCAATTTTTGCAGTCGGTTGCTTTTAAGGATCAATATATTGTAAATGATTTTGAGAAAACATATACAGAGAATTTTCTGTTGGATTTTTACACAACATCCCATCCTTATGCTCCTTTCGTGACTGCGAGCATGTGCGACCAATTGGGCATTTCACATACCAATCCGGTTTTGTATTATATTCCGAAACAAGAGGGTTTGAAAGAGTTCAATTCAAATTTTGGAAACGAATTATATATGGTTGAAGAGCGCCCAAGTGATAATCATTTGGATGCCAAAAATTTCGGAAACCCAACAGATATCATCAGTACAGACGATATGCTGAAAAATCTTCATAAAGATGAGAAATACTCGGTCGATGAAAAAGAATATATAAAAGCGCGTTTATTTGACTTTTTGATTGGCGATTGGGACAGACACAGCGATCAATGGCGTTGGGGCGAATATAAAAAAAATGATAAAATTGCTTATAAGCCAATACCTCGCGACCGCGACCAAGCTTTTTCCAAATACGACGGAACTTTATTATCGCTCTTAATGAACATTCCTGCGCTTCGTCATATGCGAACTTTTGACAGTAAAATAGACAATGTAAAATGGCTCGAAAGAGAACCTTACCCATTGGATTTAGCTTTGCTAAGAAGTACAGAAGAAAAAGATTGGATTGCGGAAGCCCAATTTATTCAGGAAAATTTATCCGACGAAGATATTGACAATGCTTTTAAAAACATGCCGAAAAAAGTTCAAGACGAAACCATTGAAGACATCAAAAAGAAATTAAAAAGCAGAAAAAAAGATCTTCAAAAATATGCTTCAGAATATTTTGATGCGCTAAGCCACACTGTAATAATTGTCGGAACGGATAAAAAAGATAAATTCATTATCAGTCATAAAGCTAAAAAAAGCATCGAAATAAAGGTTTTAAGAATCAAAAAAGAAGGTGATGATTTAGTTTATACCAAAAACGTAAGCGACGCCAAAACAAAAAATTTATGGATTTATGGCTTGGATGACAATGATACTTTTGAAGTAATTGGAAACCAAAAATCAAATATAAAAATCAGGCTGATTGGTGGGCAAAACAATGATACTTACAACATTGAGAACGGAAGAAAAGTTATTGTTTACGGTTTTAAATCAAAAGAAAACACATACAACTTAGATTCTAAAACCCAAACTCAGCTTACCGATGACTATGATGTCAATTTATATAATTATCAAAAACCTAAGTATAATGTTGTTTCCGGATTTCCAAGTATTGGCTATAATCCGGATGATGGCGTCAAAGTAGGCTTTAATTTAAATTATACAGTCAATAATTTCAAACAGAATCCTTATACACAAAAGCATATTTTAAACAGTTCCTATTATTTTGCGACTAGTGGTTTGGAATTCAATTATGAAGCGCATTTTCCCGGATTATTGGGGAAATGGGTTATCGACGTGGAATCACAATATACGACGCCTAACTTTGCGATGAATTATTTTGGATACGGAAATGAAACTCAAAATCATGATGATGAATTTGGAATGGATTACAACCGGGTTCGTATTCAAAAGTTCAATGTTTCTGGGGCAATCAGACATGTTGGTCGTTATGGAGGTGAATTTAGTCTTCAGCCGATGTTACAACAAATGGAGGTCGAAAAAACCGAAGGCCGATTCATAAATACTCCGGGAATTATAAACCCAAGTGTTTTTGATCGTCAGGTTTTTGGTGGAGCAAAAGTCAAATATCTTTTTAAAAATGCAGATTTTGCTTCGAAACCAACACTGGGAATGACTTTTATGGCTTCTGCATCATGGCTGACTAATTTGGATGATTCCAAACAAAATTTCCCAACCGTTGAAAGTTATTTACTTTTTACCCATAAAATTGACCACAACGGAAAATTGGTTTTGGCAACACTTTTCAAAGGAAAAGCTGTTTTAAATAATAACTACGAATTTTATCAGGGCGCTAGTTTAGGCGGTGATTTGGACTTGCGCGGCTATAGAAACGAACGCTTTTTAGGAAATTCCTATTACTCACAAAGCAGTGATTTACGGTTTAGTCTTGGGAAAATTCGCCATACCATTGCCCCACTGACTTATGGAATTCTAGCCGGTTTTGATTATGGAAGAATTTGGCTCGAAGGAGAAGATTCTAAAAAATGGCATCAAGATTATGGTGGCGGATTATGGCTAAATACAATTAATCTCATAACTGCCCGTATCTCTTATTTCCAATCTCCTGACGAAGCAGGACGAGTTATTTTTGGAGCGGCATATAGCTTCTAATTTTGAGATTCTAAGTCTCTAAGTTGCTAAGATTCTAAGCTTCTTAGCAACTTAGCGTCTCAGAAACTTAGTAACTCACTTAAGATGAAACTCATAAACCTTTCCTCCTACTTTATTCGTTTTTTCGTCAGCGATAAGTAATGTGCTATTGTCTTTGAAAACGATGGCTTCTTTTTGCGTAAAATGGTTTAGACTTACTTCTGTTTGTTTTCCTTTATGAAATAAATCTCCTTTAAAATCTTTGAACACAACAATTTTATCGTGACTCAAAAGCACAACTTTCTTCCCGTCAGGGCTAATGGTTGCGCTTGTCAAAACACAATGATTGTAATTGTCACAGGTTTTAAAAGTTCCTATTTTGACAGCTTTTTGAGTTCCCTTCGCATTTTTAACTTTGTAGATAAAAGCAGTTCCGTCAAAACCTTTGCTTCGGTTTTTGGTGAAAAGATAAAAATAACCTCCTTGCTCAAAAAAGCCTTCGACATCATAAAATAGTTCTTTTTTCTTTGGAGGAAATTCGGTTTGTTCAGGGTAGGAAAATGAAATTTTATATTCGGCTACAGCCAAATCTTTATTCAATTGATTTTTGGCAACTTTATAAATGCACAAATCTTTGCGTTCGTTATCATTATTTCCAAAATCTCCTATATAAATATTCCCGGCTTTATCTTTGGTAATATCTTCCCAATCAACATTTTCAGCATTTGAAATTGTTATTGTTTTAGCCAGTTTCCCTTCGGAATTAATCGCGTAAATTGCATTTTTATTACCACTGTCTTCCAATGTATATATCATATTTGTCTCCGGAAAATAGGTTATTCCTGAAACTTCCTTTAATTTCTTCGGAAGCGGATAAAGCGTTTTTAAATTAGTATTGGATTGCTCCTGACATGCTAACAAAGCAATAGAAACTGCAACTAAAAATAACTTTTTCATATCGATTATTTTTTTTCAAAAACATGAATATAAAGCAATTTAAGCTTTTTAATTTTCATAAACCTATTCAACTGACAAGTTCAAAAAGCTCAAAGCTAAAATTCCTTTACAATATTTTTTTTATATAAAAACACAATTATCGTACGCTTATTAGATGGTTGCATACTTTTTTTAACAATAAACACTATAGATTTTGTCAAAAATAACATTATTGTAAGATTTACACTTCTTACTAAAAAAAAGCGTGTATTTCATCGGGTTTATTTGAATAATAAGTGTATTTATTATACGTTTGTTAAAAATTATAATCCACACACTATGAGCTTTTTAGAATTCATGTCAAAATTTGTTGACAAAAAAACTGCCTGCTCCATTTTTGGACACAAAATAGTGACTGTCAGAAACGTAACAGGACATTTTAAAGAATATAAATGTACTAACTGTCAGGTAGAATTAACTAATGATTTACAAGACAGAAAAACATTTCTGACTCCCCAGTTAAAAGAAATAAATGAAACTTTATTGAATTATAATAGAAAGAAATTTTCTTCTATATAACACCATTTTTACTAAAATCCAGGTCTGAATAAATTGGCAGCGTTAAAATTTCGAGTAACAAATTCAAATGCGGCGCTCAATACATTCCCCATCGATTTTGCATTTTTAAAATTCATGTCGTTTGTGTAACGATACAATTCTACTTTCAGCTGACTCAAATTCTCAGCTGTAGAAATGTTATCATTACCCATAATTTTCATCAAAATCTTGATTCTATTTTCGGCAGTATTGATTCGTTTTGCCAATGCTGATCGTTCTTCATTTTTGTATTGTTCTATAGACCGCTCCTGAAGTTTATTCTTTATATTCAGAATCATCGGATAATTTTCCTTGAAAAACTGTGGTCTGTACACTTTGAAATTTCCTTCATAACATTGCTGGTCAAAATCTATTGGTCTTATTTTATAGACTACCTGATCAAAATCGTGAATTGGAATGACTACATAGTTGTACGAACGCATATCACCCAACAAACGAATCATACAGCGCTCGTTGAACTTCACAAATTCTTTGGCTATCTGCGCTTTTTCGGTTTCGGAACATTTATGCAATAAAGTTTGCATGAAAACATCTCCTGGAATTCCGGTAATATGCTCTTCTATCAAAGTATCTTTAAACACCAAGAAACTGATTTTGTATGGCGAAAGAAGATGCTCTAACTCCAAACCGTAAACCCTTGATGCATCGGCTTTTTTGATATAAAAATAAGTATAGTTGTCGTTCAAAATATTTCTTACTTTGATTCGGAACGGCTTTGAATTTCCAAAAGTACAATAGTCAATTGCATCGACATTGAGGTATTGCAGGATATCGGTCTTTCCGTCTGAATACAATAAAGAATAAACTTTTTTAAGATTAAAATCTATTTCTTCCCTTTCAAATTCATTATAATATACCCTAACCCACAAGGTATCCTGATCGTTTTTATCAAAAACACTTATCGCTCCCGAAAACCGCAAAAGATCTTCATAAACTACAGGTTCTTTCGACACTAGATCAAACCTTTCCAAATAATTCATCAAGGAATTATTTATGGGATAACACGGCTTTTTAAAAAACATTAACTGCTCTTCGCTCATTTCAGATAGATTTGCCACAAATTTAAGCTAATACGGTTGTTTATTCAAGTTGTTTACCTTTTAAAATCAATAAATAAATTTGTTTTTTATCAATCAAACCATTTTCTGTTTCTTAGCTACAAACTGATTAAAAAAAAATATTTCAGTACCAAAGTAACAAAAGTAAAATTGCCTCGTCCAATACGAAAAACACTTAGTAATTTGGAAACAATTCTTTCAATACATAACCTCAACAAACGTTATGGCAGTCTTCAGGCCTTAAAAAATGTTTCTCTGGAAATACAAAAAGGCAATGTTTATGGTATTCTTGGCCCGAATGGAAGTGGAAAATCTACTACTCTGGGAATTGTCCTCAATGTTGTAAATAAAACTTCAGGCGAATACAGTTGGTTTGGCGGTAGCGAGCAAACACATGAAGCCCTCAAAAAAGTGGGAGCTATTATTGAAAGACCCAATTTTTACCCTTATATGAGTGCCGAGGAAAACTTGAAATTGGTTTGCAAAATAAAAAATATCGACTACTCAAAAATTTCCGAAAAACTGGAATTGGTTGGTCTTGAGGATCGAAAAAAAAGCAGGTTCAGTACTTTTTCTTTGGGAATGAAGCAACGTTTAGCGATTGCCTCTGCCCTATTAAACGACCCTGAAATATTGATTCTGGACGAACCAACCAATGGATTAGATCCACAGGGAATTCACCAAATAAGGGACATCATCAAAAAAATTGCATCCAAAGGAACTACCATTTTATTGGCTTCCCATTTATTGGACGAAGTCGAGAAGGTATGTTCCCATGTTTTAGTTTTGAGAAAAGGAGAAGTTCTTTATTCGGGTTCAGTTGATGGAATTTCAGCCAATGAAGGTTTCTTTGAATTACAGGCAGAGGATACTGAGAACTTGATTCGTGTTTTACATACACATCCTGCAATTGACAAAATAACCAATGCTGGAGGAAAAATTTTGGTTTACTTAAAATCGGAATTAGAATCAAAAGATTTGAATTATTTTCTGTTTTCCAACAATATCTGTTTGAGTCATTTGGTAAAAAGAAAAAACAGCCTGGAAGAACAATTTCTGGAATTAACTAAGGGCAAATGACAATGGTAAATTCAATATCAATGGCAATGTCAAATCCAAAATCTAAATTCTGAAATCTAAAATTAAAAACATGAAACGTTTACTCTCTATAGAATTACAAAAAATATGGCTGAACAAAGCCAGTCGTATTCTTACTTTGACTTACTTTATATTGCTATCTTTCATAGCGCTGATCGCTTCAATTAAATTTAACATTGGCAATATCCATTTTCAGGTTGCAGAAATGGGGATTTTTAATTTTCCTTATATCTGGCATTTTAACACTTATATTGCTGCCATTTTAAAGCTTTTTCTAGCAATTGTAATTGTTTCTATGATGGCTAATGAATATAGTTACGGAACTTTAAAACAAAACCTTATTGACGGATTGAGCAAGGAAGAATTTATTCTCTCCAAATTCATTACCATTATTTTTTTCTCGTTATGCTCAGCAATTTTTGTATTTGTTCTGACTTTAATTTTGGGTTATAGTTTTTCATCCTATACTGAAATTGGTATCGTTTTTTCGGATTTGGAATACATTCTGGCATTTTTCGTAAAACTGGTTGGATTTTTCTCTTTCTGCCTGCTCTTAGGAATCTTGGTTAAACGCTCTGCATTTGCTTTAGGATTTTTATTGATTTGGAATATTATTGAAGGCATTGCTAAAGCATTTTTGAACTTCCGTCTCTTCCCTGAAGGCAAAACAGCAGGTTACATCACCCAATTTTTCCCGTTGGAATCAATGGCAAATTTAATATTAGAACCCTTTTCGCGATTGTCGATTGTTAAATCGATTGGAACCCAAATGGGAGTTGAAAACCTTAAAGATTATAGCGTCCATTTTTCGAGTATTTTTATCGTTTTATGTTGGACAATTGTATTTTTATTCCTTTCATTTAAAATATTAAAAAACAGAGATTTGTAGTATATTTGTATGCTATGAACGGTATAAAAAATCTTTTATTTTTAATACTTTGCACTTTCTCTACTGCTGCAAGTGCTCAGTATATTACGGTTGATGACACCCAAACTGCTCAACAACTCGTTGAAAATGTTTTGGTTAAAAGTACTTGTGCTACCGTTTCCAATTTCAGTGCTACAGGAGATAATTTTACTGCCGGTCAAAAAAGTTATGCCTATTTCAATGCAGGTACCAGTAATTTTCCCCTTAAAGAAGGTGTCATATTATCGACTTCAACCAGCAAAGCAGCTATAGGCCCTTATACAAACGGACAAGGTGGTGGAAGTACTTCTTGGAAAGGAGATCCCGATTTGGATCAAACTTTAGGAATTACCAGTATCAACGCTACGGTACTCGAATTTGATTTTGTACCACTAACAACAGCCATCAGTTTCAATTATATTTTTGCGTCAAACGAATATCAGCTTTATTTCCCATGCCAATTTTCTGACGCTTTTGCTTTTTTGATTAAAGAAAAAGGAACCACGACTTATCAAAATATAGCCGTAATACCAGGAACAACAACTCCGGTTTCTTCCAAAAACATTCACCCTATTATCCCTGATGTCGTTGTCTCCGGAACGCCACATACAGGTTGCCCTGCAGTAAATGAAACTTATTTTGGAGGTTATAATCCTGCCACAAGCCCAGTAAATTATAGTGGACAAACTGTAAAATTAAATGCTCGCGCCGATGTAGTCATTGGTAAAACTTACCATATCAAATTGGTTATTGCTGACGATAAATTTGAGTATTATGATTCGGCTATTTTTTTAGAAGCGGGAAGTTTTACAGCAAATATTGATTTAGGTGCAGACCGTACTTCGGCAACCAATAATCCTTTGTGCTATGGAGATACTTTTACAATTGACTCCAAACTCCCTGTAACTTATGCTTACGAATGGTACAAAGACGGTTCAGCAACTCCTATACCCGGCGAAACAAAACCAAGCTTGACAGTTAACAGTCCTGGTACTTATAAAGTAAAAGTTACTTTGTTACCAGCTACTTGCACCGCCGAAGATGAAATAAAAATAGAATACGCCCCTCAAATTGTTTTAAACAATACAACCTTATACCAATGTGATGACAATAGTGATGGCATTTCAGTATTTAATTTGACCAAAGCCGATAACATTATTAAAAATAACGATCCAAAATTGACAAAATTGGCTTATTACAAATCGTTGACTGATGCACAAAATCAAACAAATCCTATCGGGAATACAACCGCTTATACCAATTCAGTGCCCAACGAAATACTTACTGCCCGAGTGAGTAATGCTTTTGACTGTACCAATTATGCACAATTGACATTAGCCATTTCCAACAAACCTATTTCTCCGCAAAATCCAATTCAAAGCTGTGATACAGATGCAACTCAGGACGGAATAACACAATTTGATTTGAATGCCAAAGTTACTCCTCAAGTCCTTAATGGATTACCAGCCGGATTAACCGTTGAATATTATCAAAATCAAACCGATGCCATTGCGCAAAAGAACCAATTACCTAACCTTTTTACCAATACAGTTCCAAATCAGCAAATCATTTATGCACGAATTGTAAATGGCCCTGATTGCTATAAAATCACCCCAGAAACACTTGTTGTAAACACTTTTAATCCAGCTGATTTTCAAGACGAAACAACTTTTATTTGTGAGGGTTCTACTAAAACTTTATCTGTAAATACCGGATTTACAAGTTATCTATGGAGTAACGGTTCTACAACCAACACGACAACTATTAACGCTCCGGGAGAATATACCGTTACTGTGACAAATTCTGGCGGATGCCAAAAGACAAAAAAATTCATTGTAAAACCTTCCGGAATAGCGACCATTACTAATGTAACCGTATCTGATTTTTCAGGAAATGATAATTCTGTTTTAATTTCATACTCTGGTACCGGGGTTTATGAATTCTCATTAGATGGAAATTCATACCAAGACAGCCCAGAATTCAAAGGTATCAGTCCGGAAATATACTGGGCAACCGTAAGAGACAAAAATGGCTGTGGAATTTCGGCTCCTTATAAAATCTACGTTCTGGATTATCCTCGGTTTTTCACTCCAAACAATGACGGATTTAACGACACTTGGAAAATTAAAAATCTGGATGCTTTGCCAAAATCGACTATAACAATTTTCGACCGCTACGGAAAATTACTAAAACAGCTCAATGAATCCAACAATGGATGGAATGGCACATATTCAGGAAGAGAATTGCCTTCAGATGATTATTGGTTTGCTATAAGTTTTGTAGATGGTAAAATAATAAAAGGCCATTTTTCTTTAAAAAGATAAATACTTTTTCAAATAAATCATCACCACATAAATCTAATTTCAAAAAGGATAAATTGTTAACCAGACTCGATTCTGAAATGTTGGGAAGAAAAACATCACATCTTTAAAAAAAATTAAAATAAAAATTATTTTTTTGGTAAATAGATAACCAAAATTGTTCAATAAAACTTATTTTTGGTTTGGCTATCCCATTCATTATATAGCTATTAACCAAACTTATGAAAAAAAAATTACGCTTCCTGATATTACTATTTTTCACCGCAAATTGTTTCGCCCAATTTAGTAAAACTCATTATATTCCGCCTATAATTTCAGCCAATGGATTAGCAAGCGATCAATACTTATACATCTCGACTCCCAGTCTTACAAATGTGAATTTTAAAATAATTGCAAATGGTGGAAGTGTAGTAAACGGAACCGTAAATAGTAGTACCCCCTACCGATATGATATTGGAACAGGCACCAACACTCAATTATTTACCCCAATAACCAGTACCGGAATTGTGACCAACCGTGGATACGTAATTGAAGCCGAAGACTTGATTTATGTAAGTGCCAGAGTTAATGCCGGTCTCAGTAACAATGGAACCTATAGCCATGCAGGAGGATTAGTTTCTAAAGGAAATAGTGCCCTCGGAACTATCTTTAGACTTGGCGCAATGCTAAATCCCCTTTACGATACAACCTTATTGAATTTTGCTTCTATAATGGCTACAGAAAATGGAACCAATGTCACCATTTCAAATATTCCAAACGGGACAATCCTTTTAAACGGAACTACTGTTTCAGGACCTATATCTATCACTTTAAATAAAAATGAAAGTTATGTATTGGCTTTGCAAAACAATAATTATGGAGGCACTCCATCCAATAGTTCTAAAATGATTGGGGCACTGGTTGCTACAGACAAACCTGTTGTGGTTAACTCTGGCTCCTTCGGCGGAAGCAACAGTACACTAGTTGGTAGCAATGGAGCGCCAACGGGAAGAGATGTTGGTTTTGACCAAATTGTTCCATTGGAAAAAATAGGAAAAGAATATGTATTTGTAAAAGGACTTGGAACAGATGAATTAGAACGTGTTTTATTAATTGCTCATTATGATAATACTCAAATCTTTCTTAATGGTAGTACAATCTCGTATAAAACACTCAATAAAGGTGAATATGTAGCAATTGACGGAAGCCAATTCATAAACGGAAATATGTATGTTACTACTTCTGAAAGTGTCTTTGCTTATCAAAGCATTGGAGGTTCCAATGTCCCTGCTAATCAAAATTTGTTTTTTGTTCCTCCTATAAATTGTTCTACACCAAATGCAGTTGACAATATTCCGCTAATACAATCCATTGGTAATAATAGTTTTAGTGGATATTTAAATATTGTTACTGAAACAGGAGCGTCCGTTTTAGTAAATAACAGCCCTATAACTACTCTACCTGTTCCAATACAAGGAACCACATCATTTGTACGTTATACCATCCCTGGATTATCTGGAAATATAGCAGTAAAATCGAGTAAACAAGTATATGTTTCTTATTTTGGAACCAATGGGGCAGCAACCTATGGAGGCTATTATTCCGGTTTTGATTTAAAACCTGAAATTGTCGGCAGTAAAATAGCCTTAAGTAATTCGGCCTGTATCCCAAACGTATCTTTAAAAATAAATACTTTGTCCTCCTATGACACTTTCCAGTGGTACAAAAACGATGTTTTGATTCCCAATGAAACAAATAATAACTACAAACCTACTCAACCCGGTTTTTATCAAGTAAAAGGCAGTATCTCAGGCTGTGTAAGCGATGTTTTCTCAGATAAAATCCCGGTAAGTGAATGTCCAACGAACAACGACAATGATTTGGCCAATGATAATATCGATATCGATTATGACAATGACGGACTAACCAATTGCACCGAATCCTATGGGAACCAAGACTTAAACATTTCTAACCCAACTTCAGGAACAATAGCAACCGGAATTTATTCCAATACTTTCACAGGAACCTTAACCAATTCTACGCCTGCTGCTGCAATCCCTTTTACCGGAAAAACAGACGGTAGTTTTGTTACCGAAGTTTTGGCTGGAAAAGGTTTTTCGGTAAGTTATAATTTGAATTTTGTGAAACCAATAAATCTAAGTTTAGAATATGTTTCTACGGCAAACTCAACTGACTTATTGAATTCCGATTCTGAATACATAATCAATTCAGACATTGATAAAACAGTCACTGTCTTAAACCCTGACAATCAATTATTGATTGACACCAATTATGATGGAATCTATGAAAGCGGAGTTACTCAATTCTCTTCTTTCGAAATTCGTTTCCGATTGAACGGAAATATTCCTTTACCTGCGGGGACAGGAACTTTTAAATTCCAATCGTATCAAACACAATCTTTCAAAATCACACATAAAAATCTTTTGGATACTGCCGGAAATAAATCAACATTCAAACTTATTGCGACTTGTATCCCTAAAGATACCGATAGTGACGGAGTTCCTGATCAATTGGACTTGGATTCAGACAACGATGGTATTCCTGATTTGGTAGAAGTACAGGCAAAACCTAAAGCATTATCCAATACGGATGCTAATTCTGATGGATTGGACGATATGTTTGCTACTTTAACAACACCAATCGACACCGACAATGACGGAATTCCTGATTATCTTGATTTAGACAGTGACAATGACGGAATTTATGATTTAGTCGAATCTGGAAGCAATGCTCCTGATGCAAACAAAAACGGAATCATCGATGGTATTATCTTTGGAAACAATGGATTATTCGATTCTTTAGAAACTAATCCTGACAGCGGTATTTTAAAATACATTATTCAAGATTCTGATAGTGATGGAATAAAAAACCACACAGAAATAGACAGTGATAATGACGGTTGTAATGACGTTATCGAAGCCGGTTTTTCCGATCCTGATTTTGACGGCAAATTAGGAAACAAACCGCTTACGGTAAGCGCTAATGGTATAGTAACCAGCGGAACGAATGGCTACACCGCTCCTAACCTCAATTACTTAACTGCAACACCAATTATTATAACCAAACAACCCGAAAACCAAACTATTTGTGAATTACAAAAAGCAACTTTCAGTATCGAATCCAATGCTGATAGTTTTCAATGGCAACTTTCCACTGATGGAGGTAATACATGGAATTCATTGGCTGACGGTGCTATTTATACCGGAACCAAAACCGCAAATTTGATCCTTCAAAAAGGAATTCTTGCAATGAATGGTTACCAATATAGAGTTCTTTTAAACAGAAACAATAATGCCTGTGGATTAACCTCTGCTAATTCCGCAAAATTAACCCTCAATACTTTACCTGTTTTAAATTCGCCCATTACAATTGTACAATGTGATGATGATACTGATGGGATTTCCAATTTTAATGTAACCGAAAAAAACAGTTTTATTTCAAGCAATTTTACTAATGAAATCTTTACTTATTATACGACATCGGCAGGAGCAAATGTAAAAGATGCTACGACACTTATTGCAAATCCTCTTATTTATACAAGCAATAGTAAAAGTATTTGGGTAAGAGTCGAAAATTCGAACGGATGTTTTTCGGTATCACAATTAAATTTAGTAGTTTCTACAACTCAAATCAATTCTAATTTTAAAAGAACATTTACGGTTTGTGATGATTTTATAGATGCGGCCAATGACGACAAAGACGGCATAACTGCCTTTAATTTCAGCAGTGTAACAACTGATATTCAAGCCATGCTTCCCACTCCGACGTCAAACTATTCTATAAAATATTATGCTAATGAGGCTGATGCATTGGCAGAGACTAATCCAATTACAAATCCTGCCAATTACAGAAACACAACTCTAAATCAACAACAAATTTGGGTGCGTGTGGATAGCAATCTCGACAATGCTTGCTTTGGATTAGGAGCTTATGTAACATTAATCGTTAATCCAAAACCAGATATTGACATTAACAGCAATCTGAGCGCAAACAAATTAATCTGTTCTAATTTACCTACATTTTTTGTCAAGCTCGATGCAGGAATTATAGGTAATATCCCTGCCAGCACCTACAATTATGTTTGGTCAAAAGATGGAAGTATAATCCCAGGCGAAACTAGTGAAACTTTAGACGTTAATGAAGAAGGAAAATTTACTGTGGAAGTTTCTAATAAATCCGATAATAGCTGTAGCAGAACCCGAACTATTACTGTAACAGCTTCGGATATTGCACACCTCGACTCCGTTTCCATTTCCGATTTATCGGTATCCAACACTGTCGAAGCGAATGCATCCGGACTTGGAGATTACGAATACAGTATTGATGCTCCAAATGGTCCCTACCAAGATTCAAATTTCTTTGATAATGTTCGCGCTGGCATACACGATCTCTACGTCCATGACAAAAATGGCTGCGGAACAATTTCAAAAACTATTGCAGTGTTGGGAATTCCAAAATTTTTCACTCCTAATAATGATGGATACAATGATTATTGGAACCTCAAAGGAGCAGATGAAACTTTCAATTCTGGAGCTAAAATATTTATTTACGATCGATACGGCAAAGTAATCAAGCAAATCACAGCATCAAGCAATGGTTGGGACGGTACGTATATAGGTAATCCAATGCCTGCCGACGATTATTGGTACACCATAAAACTGGAAGACGGTCGTGAAGCCAAAGGACATTTTTCTTTGACTCGTTAAAATTATTATTTGGGCGTGACCACAATAAAAAAAAGGGACTATTTTAGATTATCTTGAGTCGCCCCTTTTTTTATTGTGGTCGGGCTGTCCGCGTTACAAGGTAACTTGCTTCCATCCCTCACGCAGTTCACAATAATCAAAAACAATTACTTTCAGGTGTGATATTTGTCCTTTTTGAAAAACAATTTATAACTAAAACAATTATGTTAAAGCATTTCATCCCAATACTATCATTTATTTCCTGCATAGGATTTGCCCAAAATTCAAATCTTACTGTTACCGTTTCAGACATAAAAAACAACTCAGGAACAGTAATCGCCGAACTGTACAATTCCGAAGGAAGTTATCTCAAAAAAGCCTTCAAAATAGCTTCGTCAGAAATTAAATCCAATTCGGCTACTCTTACTTTTACCGGAATTCCAAAAGGAGAATACACTGTTAAGGTCTATCATGACGAAAATAAAAACGGAAAACTCGATAAGTATATCATCGGAATGCCAAAAGAGCCAGTTGCTTGCTCTAATAATGCAAAAGGTTTTATGGGACCTCCAAAATATGATGATGCAAAATTCACTGTTTCCTCTGATTTAAAAATGAACATAAAAATGAATCCTGCGCATTAGTAAAAAGAGACAATGCTTCCCTTTAGCCCCGATTGAAGTGAAAATCCTTTTTATTTTTTCTTTAAAGTTTTCAAAAAAAAGCCTTATCGCCTAAATACAAAGCTTTTATGGAGATTATTAATAAAGTCAGGAACGATTTGGTAACGGTGCTTATTGCTTTGTATTTCAACTCATTTCCGTTTGCTCATGGCAAATATACAAAGAAATATTTCTGTAGAATGGTGTAATTTTTTTTAATACTCTGAATACTGCTTTCAACATATTGATAAGTATATCTTATGAGTATTCTTGAAAACAAATTAAAAAATCTAGTTACATAATAAAGATTTGGTATGATGGAAAAGGAGACTTTTGTTTACATATTCAGTAACATTAAAAACATCTTCTCGATTGCATTCAAAGAACAAATCTTTTAAATAATTCAGATAGTTCAATGATATTGGCTATTTCTGCTTTCTTAAAAATATTTAATTTGTGAGTACTTACTGTTGTCATTTTAATGTTTAATTCATTCGATATCTCAAGGTTGCCATATCCTTTCGCTAGAAGTTCAGCAATTTCAAATTGACGCTGACTAAGTTCCTCCAGAGGATTACTTTTTTCTTTCTTATTTTGAGAAAAAGATATAAATTTTTCTATAATATTAGCTGAAATATATTTTCCAAATTCCAAAATGGCTTTTACAGCTTTTACAATAGTATGATTATCGCTGAGTTTGTTTAAATATCCGTTGGCACCCGCTTGTATATAACTAAAACCATAAATATCCTCTTCGTGGACTGAAAAAATCAATATTTTCACATCTTTTTGTAATTCTCTTAAATCATCTATCATATTGTGCTTTTTCCCCCTTGGCAAATTTATATCCAATATTATCAGATCGAAAAAATTCTTTTTCAATTCAATTAATGCCTCTGGAAAATCATTAGCTTCAAAAATCTGAAAAAAGCCCATTTCATTTTCCAACAAAAGCGACATTCCCGCTCTCACAATAAAATGATCATCCACAATGAGAATTTTTTAAGCAAAAAAAATAAAATTAATCACAAACCAAAATCAATATTTACAATCGCTAACGTCATTCTTAATTTTTCAAATAAATGCAACAAACTATTAAAAATTGAAAAAAATAAGTGCTAAGACCTTTAAAAGATTTAAAACAAAAAACGGATAGGTTTTAACAAGAACTTAAAGTAAGCACATTCAGAAACTCGTTATTAAATAAAATGAAGTTTATAAGTTCTTAAAAAAGAAGCCAACTAAAAATAGTTGGCTTACGTTTTCGTTTAATAAAATTGTGTAAATCAAAAAAAGACATTCAGGCTTGACTTGATCTCAAATCTTTATTAGCACATCTAGATTCGATTTTATAAGATGCAAAAAACATGTAAATTGTAACAAAGTATTTTAATAACTAATTAATTTAGATCTAATTATAGAATCCTTTTCTTTAGGAGTCCAGTTATATTTACCTTCATATATACCCTGACTTTCCCAATCGCCATACATCGGATTTGGTAAAACAATAAACTTTGTTCCAAAGTCCTCCTTTAGTTTTTCTACTGAATCATTTCTATTTTTCATCGAACTATTTTCAAAAACTTTTGAAAAATCAGATAAATTATCCCCCAATAACATAATAATTTTATTATCCTTGGACACTTTAATTCGTCTAGTTTCTTTTTCGCTATTATCCGTCTTTAAAAGCACATGCTCTTTATCGGCAAATGGAAAGCCAACATTTTTTAAATTGGTAAGTGTTTGATCCTTCTGGGCATCATAGCGGTTTGAAATATAAAAGACTCCTACACCTTTACTCGCTGCATATTGAAAGAAATCTACAGCCCCAGGTACCGCTTTTGCATTTATTTTTTTTTCCCATTCTGCCCATCGTTCCTTACTAAAATTCTCATTCAATTCTATCAATTTTCCGAAAAACGGACTATTATCAAAAATAGTTTCGTCAATATCCGTTACTATCGCCAATGTTTGATTATCCTTGTTTTCGGCTAACATTTTGTCAAGCTCTAAGCGCGCCAAATAAAATGCTTGGTAAGCTAAAGCACGATATTCACCCGATGTCTGTTGCCATAAGACCGATTTTATCGAGAATGACTGAACATTTCTCTCTAAATTACTTTGTTCATTACTTTTGGCCGTACGATTCGTAATTGCAGAATTGCAGCTAAAAAATAAAAACACACATGCAACATTGATTATCAATATTTTTTTATTTACCATTTTTTTTTAATTAAGGATTAACTAATTCTTTTTAAATTTTTCTTTTGACTAATCTATAATCAATTAATAATTAGAAGTTTTATAGTTAAGTAAAAACTAATCCTTAAAACTTAATTTTTTAGTCTTTTTAAAATAGCTCAACAAATAGTAAACATTAGTAACTGCAATAAAATAATTCACCAATATTATAGGCATAGACTCAATGAAAATACCATAAGTACCTAATAGTATTGCACCTGTAAAATTTATAACTCTTAATTTAACTACCGATTCCATAGTAATACTTATAGCTATAAGTACTGAAGCTACATAACCTAATATTTCAACCCAATTTAATTCTTTCATTTTTTTGATTTTTAAAGTTTCTATTTAGGCTAACTGTAATGCGAAATCAATCATTTCTTTAAAAGTATTTTGTCTGTCATCCGCTGATAAAGCCTGCTTTTTAAGAATATGGTCCGATACAGTTAAAATAGCTAAAGCCTTTTTTTTGTATTTTGCAGCAATAGAATACAAAGCGGCTGTTTCCATATCAACTCCCAAAACACCATAAGTTTTCCAATTTAAAAAAGGATCTCCCAAATGGCTTTCTCCGTAAAAAAAATCAGATGTCAAGATTGAGCCTGTGTGGGATTTTATCTTTTTTTGCTCTGCAATTTCATAAGCCTTTTTTAATAGTCCAAAATTGGCCGTTGGAGCAAAATCATTTCCGTTAAATCTAAATTTATTCATACCCGAATCTGTACATGCACTCATTGCTAATACAATATCCATCATTTCCACATCTTCCTGAATAGAACCACAAGATCCAATTCTTACTAAAGTATCAACTCCATATTCCTCAATTAATTCTGTTACATATATTGAAATTGATGGCATTCCCATACCCGTTCCCTGTACACTAATCCTCTTACCATTATAAAAGCCTGTATATCCCAACATTCCCCTAACCTCGTTATAACACTTCACATCAGTTAAAAATGTTTCTGCTATCAACTTTGCTCTTCGTGGATCACCCGGAAGTAAAACAAAATCTGCTATATCACCCTTCTTTGCATTATTATGTGCACTCATATTTTAATTTTTTTCTTAATTTATAAAACTATACTTCCTGTGTTTGTTTGCTTGATTTGAAAACTATTGCAAAGCATGATGCTATAACCAACGCATAAGCTGCAAATACAAACCATATTACAGACCAATCTTTTATTGTCTGTTTTGTAAAAAAGTCAACAATATAACCACTGCAATATGCCCCAATAATTGGCCCTATTCCTCCTGTAGTCATAGAATACAATGCTTGAACACTTGAGCGAATATTTTCAGGTGTCTCTTCTTCTAAATATAGCGATCCAGAAATATTAAAGAAATCGAACGCCATTCCATAAATAATCATTGATGCCAATAAAAAGATCAACCCAATGCCTTCGGGATTACCAACGGCAAAAAATCCAAATCTAAAAACCCAAGCCAGCATACTTATCAAGATCACTACTTTTATTCCAAATTTTTTATAAAAAAATGGTATTGCAAGGATGAAAATTGTTTCTGAAATTTGAGATAAAGACAAGACAAAAACCGAATGTCTCACAGCGAAAGAATCTGGATAATTTAATGCAAAATCATTTAAAAATGGAACTCCCCAAATATTTGTTATCTGTAAAACAGACCCCATCAATATTGAAAAAATAAAAAATGTCCGCAATTGACTATTTTTAAAAATTAGTACAACCTGACTACCAAATGTTTGCCAAAAAGAATTGCTTTCTGACTTCATAACTGTAGATTTAGGCAATGTAAAAGAATAAACTCCTAAAAATATTGAAGCAATTGAAGCTACATAAAATTGATATTCACTAGTACTCCAATTCATTAAATCGATTCCCCACGCTGCTGCAATAAAACCAATAGTTCCCCATACTCTGATTGATGGAAATGTCTTAACGATATCAAATTTTAATTTTGAAAGAATCGAATAAGAAACCGAATAATTCAAAGCCATAGTTGGCATATAAAATGAATTGACAATAAATATAATGGCGTAAAATGATTTAAAATCCTTTACTTGGGTTAAAAAAAACAGTAAGCATGCCACTACCAAATGACAATATCCAAACAACTTCTCTACACGAATCCATCGGTCTGCTATGACCCCCATAATTGTAGGCATAAATAAAGAAGTAATACCCATGGTAGCATAAACTGCCCCAATTTGAACCCCTGTAAAATGCAAGGTAGATGTCATATAAACGCCCGCTGAGAGTAACCATGAACCCCAAGCAAAGAATTCAAAAAAGTTCAAAACCGATAACCTTATTTTAATATTCATTTTTTTTAACTTTTAATTCTACATGCTCTAGGAATTAGTTTCAATAACTGTAACCAATACCTTAAATCTCACTCTTTACAAAAGCTTACAAGAATTATTTAGTAATAAATAATCCTATAATAGTCGAATTTATGAATTGGTTTTTTTCACCCTTTTTGCCAATTCATTACCAAAAGGTTTTATTTTACTTACCCACTCCTTCATTTGCTTTAAATTCTCTTCAATATCGTAAGTCATTAATTTTCTGTTTTCCACAATTATTTTACCATTTACAATTGTAGTTTCTACGTTATGCGGATTCGCCTGAAAAACCAAAGTAGCATGAGGTTCATAATTCGGAATCATATTCATCGATTGCGTTTCAATAATTATAATATCAGCTAGCTTTCCTATTTCCAATGAACCAATTTTTTTATCCAGACCTAATGCTTCAGCTCCCCCCATTGTTGCCATCCTTACAACTACATCCGGAGTCATTATAGTCCTATCCATTTTCCTTATACGCTGTATCGTATTAGTATATGTCATTACCTTAAAAAGATCCACAACATTAGATCCCATAGGTCCATCTGTACCAATTCCGATAGGAATTTTATAATTTAAAGCTTCAACTATTCTGGCTGTTCCTGTAGCTCCTTTCGCATTGGCCATCGGATTGTGTGCAATTCTTGCGCCTTTTGACTCTATTATTTTGAAATCTTCCTCATCCACATAGTTACAATGTGCCAACAATACATTACTATCCAAAAAACCTATTTTGTCTAGATACTTAATAACAGAAAGATTTTCTACATTGTCTTTAATTTGCATTTTTTCATCTTCAAATTCGGCAGCATGGATATGAATTAATAAATTATGCTTGTCAGCTAGCTTTTTAACCTCCAGTAGTTTCTCTTTAGATACAGTATAAGGTGCATGAGGTGCTAAAGCTAAAATCACTAACTCTTCATTTTCAAAAGTTTTAATAAGTTGCTCTGCATATTTCAAGCCTCCGTAGGATTCTGATGCATCAACAACTGGAAAACCAACAATTGTTTGTCCTAAAACAGCTCTCAACCCAATGTTTTTTGTAGCTTTAGCCATTTCATCAATATGGTAATACATATCGGCATAAGTTGTTACACCCGACATTGCCATATCTATGGTTCCATGAATCGTAGCATCATAAATCAGTTTGCGACTTAGCATTTCCTTTTCTAAAGGCATAAAGTAGCCCATCAATTGATCTTCAATCCCTTCCTCGCCCAAGCCTCTAAAAGCAATCATTGGTAAATGACAATGAGTATTAACCATCCCTGGCATTACAATACCCTGTTTTGCATCAATTATTTTTTCTGCAGTATATTTCTTTAAAAGACTATCATCCCCCAAATCGATAATCTTTTTATCTTTAATCACAACAACTCCATTTTCAATAACTTCCATCTTTGAATTAATGGTAAGTACTTGTCCATTCTTGATAATAATATCCGTTTTCATCTTATTCATTTTGTTAAATTATTTATTTGTGATTGTAAATAAATACACCATAGTAGGAATTTTTTCTCCAAAATTATTATCCGAGATAAAAATAATTGATTGCTTTTTATTGATAACGGGACCTAAAGTCATCCCCTCAACATTAAAGTTCCCATTAGACAATTTCGAAAAATCAATAACCTGAAGCTTTGTTGTTTCAACTGGTTTTGAATTATTTGTACTTCCTTTTGATTTAGCTTTTACCAAAAACAATTTACAGGTAAACTTAAACGTACCATCTTCCTGATAAGCACCTGAGCGTTCCAAAGTTAAAAACTGATTTTTACCAAAGCTCAAGATTTCAGATAATCCGTTATCACTTCCTGTCCCCGGCCATGGTGGCATTTTTGTTGCAGGAAAAGGCACTTTTTCCAAATGATACAAAAATTCTTTTTTAGTACTGCCTTCAAGATCACTTTCAATGATTCTAATTAATCCCCCATTATTAACAGTCGGCTCATCTCCATCATCAGACAAAGGTGCTTCGGTTGCATAAAAAATGGATTTATAATCACTTGAAAAACTTGTACTTTCAAAAGATTTATTAGGTCTGGTCTTATTTGCGTACGTCGAATCTAACTTAAAATCAGATCTATAATTTCCCAGTGTATCAATAATTCTTATTCTTGCTCTCCCTTTTCTACCTCCTTCATCTCCTACAAACAATTCGCTTTTAATTGGATTATATCTGATACTCTCGAAATCTGATGTTTCCTTCTCTAATAATCTTTTTTTGTTATCATAACACAAAATTGCTTTTAAACAAGTAATAGAATCAATTGCATTACCAGATAAATTGATTTTTGCTGCATAAAATCTTGCTGGACTATTTTCAGACCTGTCATCACTTATTAAATAATAATCTCCTGTATCTGATCGGTAATCAATACCCGAAATTCCTCCAATTTTAGTTTTTTGAAATTCAAAATTTGATGGTATCGCATGACTATCCAAATAATTGAAACTTATAGTCTTTTGTAAATTACAGCTACAAACCAAAAAAGTAACCAGTAAAAGAAGTACAGCATTTTTCATTTTTTATATTCTGGGTTTAACAAATTTCAGCAATTGACAAGTCGTTTTAAATGACTACGACTTACTATATTCTTTATAAATCAATTCCAAATCTTTTAGATACGGAATTGAGGATTGAGCCCCAAATTTTGTAACTGCCAGAGAAGCTGATCTATTAGCAAACTCTACTGCTTCTCTTAACGACATTCCATTGTTAATTCCTACAACAAAAGCTCCACTAAATGTATCACCCGCTGCAGTTGTATCTACTGCTTCAACTTTACAACTTGAAATAATTTCAGAAACATCATTTGAAAGCACAAAAGCACCCTTATCTCCCATAGTAATTATCACATTGGCTACACCTTTTTCTCTAAATACCATAGCTGCTTTTTTTGCACTTTCTGTATCTGTTACCTTTACGCCTGTCATTATTTCTGCTTCGGTTTCATTTGGTATTATCGCATACAGATCTTGGTATAACTCATCTTCGAGCTTCTGCGCGGGTGCTGGATTTAAAATTACTTTTTTTCCATATTCTTTTCCAATAGAAATTACTTGCTTTACAATCTTTAAAGGTATTTCAAGCTGAATTAAAATAATATCTGCCTTTTTAATTTCCTCTAAAGCCTTATTGATATTCTTCTTTTTCAAGGCATTATTAGCTCCTGGCGAAACTACGATACTGTTTTCAGCTTTCTCTCCTAATGTTATTAAGGCAACTCCTGTAGGTTCAGTTTTGTGAATTGAAGCAAATTCTGTATTAATCCCTTCTTCCTTAAAATTCTTTAATAATTCAGCTCCAAACTTATCTCGACCTATTTTGGTAATAAATACTACTTTACCTCCAAGCCTAGCAACTGCAACAGCCTGATTTGCTCCTTTTCCACCAGGATTCATAAAGAATTTACCTCCTAATACTGTTTCGCCCGGAACAGGGATATGGTTAGTTTGTACAACCATATCCGTGTTTGAGCTTCCTATTACTATTATCTTTGCCATTGAATTTATTATTTTTCTTATTTTAAATACAATAATGAATATTGATTTAAAATCTAGTCAATTTATTACTTTGCACTTAACCACAAAATCAGCTGTTTCCATAACTTTGGATATTCATTCCAATCTACAAATTCCGGTGTTGCCCAATGTGGCGCTAAATCTGATGCAAAAGCAGCTGTACGCCCTTTACCAAATCCCCCAATTACAAGTAAAGGGTCGTTTCCTACAACCGCAAGTGTTTCAGTATTTTCTTTTGCTGAAAATTGATTATATCCTAATAAAAGAGGCCATTCTTTAGGTAAGTTGTCAGTAATAGCATGCTCTTTTGTTTTAATTGGAGTAACTCCTTCTGGAACTTCAACTCTATCATCACAATCAGGCATAATAACCGGCAAGCAATCTTTCAAAGGTGATTGACCAAAACGTGCTTTGGCATCAATTCCTGTAAAAGACAAGTAACCGCCCACCATTAAAAGACTTCCTCCTTCTTCAACATAATCAGATATAGCTTGAAGTTTATTTGGTACAACTTTAGATTGAGTAAATGTTTTTCTTCCTAATAAAAAGCTGTTTGCACCAACATCACTTATAATTACGACATCATATTGTTTATAATCTTTAACTTCGTCAGGTACATCTGTTTCTATTTTATGAGCTGGAACATAATCCACTTCTATTCCTTGTTTTTTTAATTGATTCATAAAATTTGTACCTCCTTCAACATACTCAGCTGTATGAAAAACATCAAAACCTTTTTGATGTACTGAATATGTGAACCAAGATTCCCCGATAAATAATACTTTCTTCATTTTTTAATTGTTTTAATTGTTTTTAAAATTAGTCCGGGACAAGTAAATTTTTGCCCCAGACTCAAACTAACTCAAATTACTAATTTTATAATTGCGATGCAGGTGGTTAAACTATTTTTCTTCTAAATTTTCCATCCAAAATCATGTTTATTCTTTATCTATGAACAAACGTTTGTTCAAAAAAATCAAAAAATATAACATCTATATGAACAAACGTTTGTTCAAAGATATTAAAAAAACTCATTTGTCCAAATAAAATCCATTTTTTTAACATAAGATACTTATATTTGTTGTATCTAATATTTAAATCGTACTATAAAATATGCCTAGTAAGGAAGCAAAAACCCTAAAGGATCTCACTATTATGACAGGTTTTACACCCTCTACAATTTCAAGGGTGCTTAATGGTTTAGGTCCCCAATATAGAATAAGCGAAGCAACACAAAACATAATATTAAAAGCTGCCAGTGACTCAAATTTCTCGTTTAATGAAAACGCAAGAAGTTTAAGGCTTAAAAAGACTTTTACTATTGGTTTAATTGTTCCGGATATTTCTAATCCCTTTTTTGCTAAAATGGCTTCATTGATTGAAAAAGAAGCTAGAATAAATAACTACTCTGTCTTTCTTTGTGATAGCGACAATTCAACAAAGATTGAAAGAGATTCTATCCTTCTATTGCAAAAAAGAAAAGTAGACGGTATAATTACCTCGCCTGTAGGATTAGAATATAAACATTTAGAAAAAGTATACAGCAATATTCCCTTAGTCTTGATTGACCGTTTTTTTCCAAATATAGAAATCCCTTATGTTACATCTGATGACTATAATGGTGCCGCCAATGCTGTCAACCATCTTATTGATTTGGGCCATAAAAAAATAGTATGCGTTCAAGGATTGTCGGGCACTTCAATAAACGACAGTCGAATAAATGCATTTAAAGACACTATTGTTTCTAATGGCTTAAAAATAGATGATAATAGCATTATTGGAGACGCATTCAGTGAAGAAAATGGATATATTTCTGCCAAACAATTAATTGAACGTGAACAAGGTTTACCTACTGCTATCCTCTCTTTAAGCAATACAATTACTTTAGGAATTTTAAAAGCATTTTTAGAATCAAATATATCTATTCCCGAAGACGTTTCTATAATCTCGTTTGACGAGGAACGCTACTCCTGTTTATTAAAAACTCCAATGACCACCATTTCTCAGGCAAAAGAAGATATAGGAAAAACGGCATTTAAAATGCTACTCACTCAAATTGATTCGGACAAAAAATTAAAACAAGACAATATTTTATTCCCAACTAACCTTACAATAAGAGATTCTGTTAAATCCATTAAGCATTAAAAAATTCAACTATTCTCTGTATTTTATTATCCAAATGTTTTTCAATGAGCTCCGAACTCTCAATTCTGTCCAATGGTGTATTTACGCTAAAATAAAATTTGATTTTTGGCTCTGTTCCACTCGGCCTGGCTGCTACTTTAGTACCTTCTTCTGTAAAAAAAACTAGCACATTCGATTTTGGTATATCGATTATACTTTCCTCACCTGTCATCAGATCTTTTCTAATGGACGTTTCATAATCATAAACAAACTGTACTTTTTCTCCATCAATTTCAGTTAATGGTTTCTTGCGCAAATCAATCACCATTTGCTTAATTTGTTCTGCTCCATCCATCCCTTTCTTTACAACTGCGATTAAATGCTCTTTGTAAAAGTTATATTTTACATGTAGTCCCAACAATTCTTTATAAAAAGAACTTCCATTCTCTTTTGCTAAAGTGGCAATTTCGCAAGCCAATAAGGTTGCAGAAATGGCATCTTTGTCTCTTACGAAGTCCCCTGGCATGTATCCAAAACTTTCTTCTCCTCCTCCAATAAAATCTAAATCCTTAAAGTCTTTAATTAATTTTGCAATCCATTTAAAGCCAGTTAAACATATCTTGTTTTCGACACCATAACTCGCAGCTATAGCTGAAATCATATCTGTTGAGACAATGGTAGAGGCTACAAATTGTCTGCCATCTAATTTTCCTTGTGTTTGCCATTTTTTTATTAAAAAATCAGTCATGACAGACATGGTTTGATTCCCATTTAATAGCCTCATTTTTCCATTTAAGTCTCTAACCGCAACTCCTAATCGATCACTATCAGGGTCTGTCCCAATCACTATATCAGCATTTACTTTATCTGCGAGTTCCAATGCCATTTTTAAAGCTGCAGGTTCTTCCGGATTAGGGGATGCAACTGTTGGAAAATTCCCGTCAGGATTACGTTGCTCTTCCACATAATAAACATTTTTGTATCCGGCTTTCTCAAAAACTTCAGGCATTACGGTAATTGAAGTTCCATGCAAAGAGGTAAATACAATTTTTAAATCATCTCGATTGGTCAAATTCAAGCAAATGTTTCTTACAGAGGTATTTATAAAAGCATCATCAACATCCTTCCCAATATATTCCAATAGCTCAGGATTTGGTTGAAATTTGATTTCAGTAAACTCTACTTTATTGACCTCAGAAATAACATACTCATCTTCTGGAGTTACAATTTGGGCGCCATCACTTCCATATACTTTATATCCATTATATTCCGGCGGATTATGTGAGGCAGTTAGTACAATTCCAGCATCACACCCTAAATGATTCACTGCAAAAGATAATTCCGGCGTTGGACGCATACTTTCAAAAAGAAATACTTTAACCCCATTTGCTGTAAATACATCTGCAACTAATTTTGCTAACGTATCACTATTATATCTACAGTCATAAGCAATGGCAACACTACATTGTTTACCTTCATATTTTTTTAATAAATAATTGGTTAATCCCTGAGTTGCTTTTCCCAAAGTATATTTATTAATGCGATTTATTCCTACTCCCATAATCCCTCTCATTCCTCCTGTACCAAATTCAAGGTCTTTGTAAAAACTATCTGCTAAAGCTTCAGAATTTAAATCAATTAACGATTGGACTTCCTTTTGTGTTTCTGTATCAAAGACAGCGCTTAACCACTCCTTTGCCGAATTTAAAATATTTTGAGCATTCATAATAAATTGCTTTTATATAGTATTGGATATTTTTTATTTATAAGTAAAAATTAGAATAGATAACTATTATTTTATTTAATCCAAGTTATTAATATACAACAGATTAGTATATGAATAAGCAAAAAAAAACACTTGCAAAAATGTTTTTGCAAGTGTTTAACTAAATATTCATTAAATAGCCACCGGCATTATCTTTCTAACTATACTTTCTTTTTGTCCTTATTTAGAAATTATAAGTCAAACCAAAGTTCCAAGTTCTTCCATATCCAAAGAACACTTTGTTTCCTGTTGCAACTCCTTTGTATAAAGCCCCAGCTTGTTCATAAGTTATAGCGGGCGTTGTTCCCGTTGCTGGTGTTTTTATATCATCAGCAAAAATATTTGTTGAAGCTTCATTGATGTATATTCTATCAAAAACGTTGTAAACATTTAATCTAAAGTTTAATGAACTTGCTTTTTGACCTAATGACAATTTGTACGAAATCCCCGCATCAGTGGTAGCAAAACCTGGCAATTCTAAAGCACCTTTATTCGTTGGACTTGCAAAATTTGTTGGAACAATATTTCCATACAATCTCTCGGAGTAATTAATGTTTGCATCAACATTAAGTCCTTTTAAGATTTCGTAATTAGCTCCAAGTGCCATTACAGTTTGAGCAGCGTTTCCTACTTTAACCCCACTTAGATATAATGTTTGAGCAGTTCCGCCTGCTACAGGCTCATTTGCTGCATTAAAACGATTACTGGTTGCATTTCCTCCATAGGTCCAATCACCAAGAGAAATCATTCCGTTTAATTTAAGCTTTGTTAATAGTCTAGCTGTCACATCTAATTCTAAACCTTTATGTATTTCATTTACACCTGAGAAAGAGTAATACCCACCAGGGTTTGTGGCTTGATCTGTTTCTGTACCTGTCAAAAATCTATCATTCCATGCAGTATAGTAGGCATTGAAGTTTGCATTGAAAATTCCAGAACGGAATCCGTAACCAAATTCAATAGCTTCAATTTTTTCATTAGTAACATGATTATTCACAACTGAAAGATTTGGATATACTGCAGCAAAGAAAGGTTGTTTAGAATAATACCCTCCGTTAACAAAAACATTATGTTGCTCATTGATATTATAATTAAAACCTAATTTTATATCTCCACCCGGAATATATTTAAAATCTGTTTTTGCAAGCGGATTTGTTGAGGCATAACTAAATTTATCTTCTCTTTGATAGCCTTGATTAGATAAAGCTGCTTGAACAAACGCCGATAAATTATCTTTAGAATATTCTAATTGAGTGAAAGCGCCATAATAATTTATATTAGTAATGTATGAGAAACCAAGTCTCTCTTCAATGTCCATACCTGCAAATGGATTTTTACTAACTCTTGGGGGATAAGTAGTTGTCAAAACTGTTGCAGCTGCAACACCAGTAGCACTTTTATTATTCATATCGAGATAATTAGTTGCTCCAAATAAATTAGTAAGGTTTTGAAAACGGTCAGCAGTGTACATTCTTCCCTCAATTCCAAAATTTAATTTAAAGCTATCAGATAGCGTTTTATCTAAATTAATAACTGTACCTAACCAATTATTAATGTTTCCAAAAGCAAACTGTGTAACACCAGTACTTAAATCAGTTGCGCTACCAGTAGCTACAGAGTTTTGATATGATCCGTCTGCTTTACGGGTTCTAGTTCCTATTGCAGTTGCTTGTCCAGAGTTCCATGCTTGAATTAAATCAAAATTAATCAATCCATTAGCGTCTCTTAGCGCATTTGGTTTAGTAGCAGTAGGTACAGTATAAGGATTTTGACCTTTAATACCACCATTCGAACTTGTTCCTCCACCAAAACCCCAAGAATCATAAACAACAGCAGATAGTTTCGTTTTTGAATTGATATCATAGTCCCAGTTAATACTCATTAAAGGTTTATGATAAAAATTAACGGCTAAGCTGTTCACTTCTCCATTTTGGTATCCCCAATCCGAGTTGTATTTAATGTTTGGATCAACACCATTACCAAATTTTATATAATCACTTAATAAAGGAGCCGTTGCTCTTTGATTGTGCCATTGGGGAGCTCCAGTAAATGTAAACTGAAAACTATGCTTATCACTTGCTTTATATCCCAAAGCCACAAAATAGCTATATCCTTCAAACTCTGTTGCATCAACATAACCATCACCACTTGTTCTACTAAATAAAATTGAAGCGGAAAGGCCATTTTTCATCACACCTGTATTGTAAGAAGCCTGTGTTTTTAAATAAAGATCATTACCAAAACCTGTAGAAATGGATCCTCCTTTTTTTACTTCAGAAGTTTTAGTTATAACATTTATTGTTCCTCCAACAGAAGAAATGGCAAGTTTAGAAGCCCCTAAACCTCTTTGAACCTGCATTGCTGAAGTAACATCAGACAAACCTGCCCAATTATTCCAAACCACAGTACCACTTGCCATATCATTAACAGGAATTCCGTTTACCATTATAGCAACATTTTTTTGGTCGAATCCACGAACAACAATTCTTGAATCTCCAAAACCTCCCCCAGCTTTTGAAACATACACTGAAGGTGTACTTTTCAGAATTTCAGGAAACTCTTGAGACCCTAATTTTTCTTTAATTTCGGTTGATTTAATTGAAGAAACAGCTACAGGAGTTTTTCTATCCTTTGCCAAGTCAACAAGTTTACTTTTCACTACAATTTCACTTAATTGATTAGAGTCAGCAATCAAAATAATATTTCCTAAGTCTGTAGTTTCCTTACTTGAAGCTGTAAAACTAACAGTCTTAGTCCCAAACCCGATGTAAGTAATAACTAATTCCCCCGATCCAACATTTGAATCAATAATAAATTTACCATCTAGCCCAGTTGAACCATTTACAACTGTCCCTTTAATAGCAATATTTGCACCAGCCAACGGATTTTGACCGTCAGTAATAACCCCTGTTATTTTCGAATTTTGTGCTAACACAATCTGACCAAAAAATAACATTAATGCGTAAATAAAATAATAATTGGTTTTCATAATAAAAGATTAGTTTAGTTGAACAAACGTTTGTTCTGTACAGGACTAAAAAAATCATCCTTCAAGGACAATCGTTTGTTCAAAGATATTAAAAAAAATCATCTGTCAAAGTAAAATGCTAATTTTTAACAAAAAAAGTTAATTTATTGGTTGCTTTAGACTACAAGTATTAAATAATAGTAAATATATACTCACTAAAAGAGAGAATAAGGAAGAGTATTTAAAAACTAAAAGATTAAAATCTCACCTTCATCTTCACCCTTCGTGTGAATATCTACTTTAGAGAATTCATCAAACAAAGGACAATTTTTACATCTAATTAAAAAAGAAGCTACTCTCTTTAAAACGTAATTCTTTCCTCTGAATATTATAATAGTATATTTTCTCTCTAGATATTCACTTTTTGATAATCAGCAAGAAATGTCGCCAATCCACTATTGGTCAAAGGGTGTTTCAACAACCCCTCTATTGCGCTCAAAGGTCCCGTAATAACATCTGATCCAATTTTCGCACAATTCAAAATATGCATTACGTTACGAACAGAAGCCGCCAAGATTTGGGTTTCAAAACCGTAATTGTCATAAATTAATTTTATTTCTTCAATAAGTAATAATCCATCGGTAGAGATATCATCCAATCTTCCGATAAAAGGAGATACATAGGTTGCTCCTGCTTTGGCAGCTACCAAAGCCTGCCCCGAAGAGAATACAAGTGTACAATTGGTTCTAATTCCCTTACTCGAAAAATATTTAATAGCTTTTATTCCATTTTTAATCATCGGAACTTTAACTACTATTTGAGTATGCAGAGCTGCCAGTTTTTCACCTTCTTCAACCATACCTTCATAATCAGTCGAAATTACCTCGGCGCTTACATCACCATCCACTAGTTCACATATTTTTACATAATGAGCCATAATATTATCTGCTCCTGTGATTCCTTCTTTTGCCATAAGCGAAGGGTTTGTGGTTACTCCATCCAAAATTCCTAAATCATTCGCTTCTGCGATGTCTTTTAAATTTGCTGTGTCAATAAAAAATTTCATGTTTTTGTTTTTTGTAGAATCTAAGATTCTGAGATTATTAATTTACTTATGGTTTAACTTTCTGATATTCAGAACTTAATAAGCTTAGTGATTTAAAAAATTAGTTTCTCAACAACTATTTTGTTCTCCTTAATGTATTTTAGTATTTCGGCACAAACGCTTTGACTGTTAAAGCCGAATTTTTCGTCCAAAACACTTGCTGGTGCGGAATATCCAAAATGATCCAGTCCTACTATTTTTCCACTATCACCTATTAATCCTTCAAGATTTACCGGAAGTCCGGCAGTAAGTCCGAAAACTAGTTTTTCTTTCGGAATAACGCTTTCCTGGTATGATTTAGACTGTGATTTAAACAAGCCTTCAGAGATTATCGAAGCGATGTTTATTTTAAGGTTATGTTCTTTTTCCAAGATTACCGCAGCATCAATCAGTGTTGAGACTTCAGATCCGTTTGCGATTAAAGTGATGTCCGGGTTTTCGGTTTCTTTTACCAAATAGCCTCCTTTTTTGGCGGCAGTAGCTTCCTGATATCTTGAAGTTATAGCTGGAATATCTTTGATACCTTGTCTTGAAAGGATTAAAGCAGTTGGAGTTTTAGTGTTTTGTAAAGCCATATCCCATGCTACAGAAGTTTCGATTGCATCGGCTGGGCGTAATGCCAATAAACTTTGGTGTCCTTTATGGTTTTTTACTTTTTCCAACAAACGCATTTGTGCTTCCTGCTCGATAGGCTGATGCGTT